>Ga0169931_10000429_pt1 | contig 68827 bp, 64 predicted proteins | sample Kivu_15m_20L_FD_129675 | JGI IMG/M metagenome (GOLD analysis project Ga0169931, IMG submission 129675) | Freshwater microbial communities from Lake Kivu, Western Province, Rwanda to study Microbial Dark Matter (Phase II) - Kivu_15m_20L... | ecosystem: Environmental > Aquatic > Freshwater > Lake... | reverse complement strand
CGGGGTTATCCGGGTGAAGGTCAGATTCACAGTGTCGACCGCGAGAAGACGGTCTGATGTGTTCATCGGATCAAACCCATCCCTGACCAGATCAACCTTACGGTATTTGAGCGTCCCGGTCGTCTCCACATCGTCCTGCAGACGCAGGAAGACCGGGCGTGCATAGGCTGGCAGGCGCGAAGCCAGATGCCGGTACAGGGCTTCAGGATCGATCTCATCAGAAGAGGTGATGGCGGCCATACCGGCGCGTCCGTCATAGCCGTGTATGGCGACGCCATAGACAATGGCGTGAGCTATTCCAGGGAAGGCTGACATGACAGCTTCAACCTCGCCAGTCGACACATTTTCGCCTTTCCATCGAAAGGTATCTCCGATGCGATCGACGAAGTAGATGTAACCGTCAGAGTCCTTGCGCATGAGGTCTCCCGTCCGGAACCATCTGTCACCTCTCTGGAAAACATCGGTCAGGATTTTTTTGCGGGACTGGTTTTCGTCATTGTAGCCGTCAAAACGCTGACGGGGCTCGGACGTAATGGGACCTACCGCTTCGCCAACCTCGTCGGGTTCAGCCTCCACACAGAAACCGTCCGGCCCGCGCACGGGTGTTTCAGTTTCAACATCAAAGCGCACGATGCGCGCTGGCAGACGCGAGCGCAGGATAGGCGGAATACGCCCGACAGCGCCAATCCTGCCATCGAGGTTGAAGAAACTTACATTCCCTTCGGTTGAGCCGTAGAACTCGACCAGTTTGCGGATGCCCGTTCGCTCGACAAAGGTACGCCATACGTCTGCCCGAAGCCCGTTGCCAAACGCCTTCCTGATTGTGTGACTCCTCTCAAGGGCGCTTGGCGGCTGATTCATCAGATACCTGCCGAGCTCACCGATATAGACCATCATGGTTGCCCGATGATCGATCGCCTCCTGCCAGAAATGTGAGGCAGAAAACTTCTGGCGCAGAATGATGCAGGCCCCGGCGTTCATGGCTACCCCAACACCGCACATACCGCCGGTGGCGTGGTATAAGGGCAGTGTCAGCAGAATTCTTTCATCCCGTGTCGCGTTCGTCGCTTCCCTGAAGACCCGCATAAGACCGCGCGCGCGCACACCTGTGATCTTGGCTGCTTTGGGCAGACCGGTCGTGCCTGATGTATAGATGTAGAGGGCGATATCACCGCCCTTGACGCCGGCGCGCACGCGTCTGTCAGGGCGGTCGGATGGTTCCCGGCTCAGGGACGAATCAATCTGTACGAGCCCTGGGACCTGCCCACCCAGCACGAACGCTCCCAGCGGAAGCTCCACGTCACCGCTCGCTGACGCATAGGCCGTCGCGAGGTCCTTATTCATCACGATCGCCCTGGCGCTCACGACGTTTATACAGTGAGCGAGGCCGGCGCCGGAGAGATTATGGTTGATGAGGGCCGTCCGGACGGCAATCTTGGCCATACCGGCCCAGAAGGCGATGTAGTCCGGGCGATTATCCATAAAGAGCGCGATGGTATCCCCGGGCTTCAGCCCCAGGCGGATCCCCCAGTGGGCAAAGCGGTTGGCTCTTGCGTCAAAGTCCGCGTATGTCAGCTCTTCCCCGTCAAAGGAGATGAAGGTTCGTTCCGCGTGCTGATCAACAGCAGCCTCAATCGCGTCGGCAAGCGTATCCTCCGCCTCTGGATCAAAAGCCTTGATTGCCCCGATGATCCTCAGAAAACCTGTGACGTAGATCCAGTCGCTCCTGAGCCGGTCTAAGAGTTTCATGCCAGCGCCCCCGATAATCCTATCATGCCTGCAGTTTACGCCTTCGCTATTAAGGGGGGGTTGCTCATCTGGTTTAATCGGATGGAGATGTGGTCTTATGAGCCCGGAACAAGGCCTCGCGCTGACGCCTGCCCCGCAAACGCCATGAACATGTATGCTGCGCTGCATGAACTGACGTCCTCCCTCAGGTTTACCAACCCGGGGGTGACATTGAGCGGCCGCCTCCGTCCCTGCCTCGCTCGACAGAAGCGCAGAGAAGTGACACAGACAGCTGACGTCCTGTCGTTTGCAGTCCGCAGGGCCGGGTCCATCCCCGGCCCTGCGGGCCCTGGTTTTGTTGGGAGACGCCTATGCGCACCGTCGCCATACTGACAGTCGTGTCTGTCCTGCTCGGCGCCTGTCTCAACGTCCCTGCAATGGCTCAGCAGCCGGCCAGCGGCAGGCCGGCGGGCGTGAACGCGGAGGCGCCGCAGACGCGCGGTCCGGTCAGAAACCTCACTCCCGTTGTCGGCCAGGAGATCGTCACGCTTCGATACTTCAAGATCAGGAAGGGCAGCTTCCCTGAGTTCCTTAAGGCGTCCCAGGAGGGCGTGTGGCCATTTTTCGAGAAGATCGGCGCGCGTATTGTCGGCATGTGGCAGGTCATTCCTGCCCCGGGCGAAAGTTCTGCGTCAACTGATTACGATGAAGTCTATCTGACCACACGTTACGCCGGCCTCGATCACTGGGCCGCAACGCGCGACGGGGCGGCTCTGGGCGGAGACGGACCGGACTATGAAGCCCTCCAGGCTGCTCTTGCGGTCCGCGCATCACTGACGCTGGAATCGCATGTTACCTTCCTTCAGGGCGTCATAGGCCCGCTTCCGCCGGTGTTCATGCCGGCGACGGGTGAGAACTTCGTCAGGAAGGACTAGCGCCCAGAGACGCAGCTCTCAGGCTTCATCCCGACGCGTGTGACCGTGACGGTCGCGGGCCCGATGTGTGTGAGCGCATGAGGCCCTTCCGGACCCGTCCCTACAGCCCTGCTTCCCGCCGCCGGCTCAACCTCCCTCGCGCTGTGTCATGACGAAGTCGCCCGACCCATCTGTACGCCTTGTAAAGGAAACGGGCCCCCGGGGGAGTGGTTTCGAGGACACGCACTGGGGAGTCTTCGAACAGGACCCGATGTGAATGAGGGGCGGCTCTAACCGCGTCATGGGGATAGCGGGCAGGATGACACAGAAGATCCCGGCCCGGCTCAGAGAGCTGAACGGGAACAGGCGATGGCAGGCCACAGACATTATTAAACCGAATGACAGCCATAGATGCGCGGCATCGCATTCAGACTATACCCCGACACACGAGGCAGGCGCCTATCCGCTGCCGACGGTCAGACCGGCCCTTATCGTGTCGTTACTGCTCCGCGACCGTAAAGCCTGAGGGCGGCAAAGGTTCCTGGTAGCCGGGATGATACATGTCTATGTGAAGGACGGTGCGCTGCGGGAAGGACCCCGCGCAGCGCACGTCAAACCTGTCGACAAGAGAGCCGAAAGGGGTTTTCCCGGAAAGCTCCAGACGCTTGACCTCGGGAGGCGCTCCATCCGGACACCTCAGCCGACCCAGATAGGCTCTTTGGCCGACCGGCATATCAGCGCGAACGGGGTTATCCTCTGATCCGAGGGGATAGCGCCCCGCCTCGCGGATCGCCCTCTCAAGGAGCGCCCCGGGCAGGCGCCCGCCCGCCATGAGGTCCTCGATCGACAGACTGCCCAGCGCGCGCGGCTGCGGACCGCTGGCCATGCATGCGCCCATACAAAGAGCGAGCATGAGAGCGGGCGCGCATCGGTCCATTGCCGGCCGCAGCATTATGTGATCCCTCTTCGGACAGTCACCCGGGAGATCAATCATGGCGATGGGGTCCAGACAAGCCGGGCGGGCGTATCACAGGCCCATCCGGCGCCGCGACAGACACCCGCATGCGTATAACCTCAGCCGATAACTGGACCGCCATGCCTGAGACCTGCTTCCGACTGGCCCGTGGAGCCGACGCGGCCCGTCTTGCTGACCTTATCGAACGAGCCTATCGCGGACCTGCATCGGCAGGGTCATGGAACTCCGAATCCCACCTGCTGAAAGGTCCAAGAACAAGCCGCGCTGAAGTGGCCGGGCTCATCGGCCGGGAGGATTCGCATTTTCTGATAGCCGAGGCGGACGGACGCCTTCAGGGATGCTGTCTCCTTCAGCGTCTGCCTCCGGGACCAGACGCTCGCAGCACGGCCAGCCGCGTCTATTTCGGCATGTTTGCGATTGACCCGGATCTTCAGGGCCTAGGTCTGGGAAAAGTGATGATCCGGGAGGCCGAGCGTCAGGGTCAGATGATCTGGGATGCTGACGAGATGGTCATGACCGTCATCAGTCTGCGTACCGAGCTCATAGACTGGTACGGCCGGCGCGGGTATGCGCTCACCGGGGGCGTTTCGCCGTTTCCGTTCAGCGATACAACCGGAGAAACACGTCGCGACTTTCACCTTGTTGAATTGTGCAAGCAACTTTCCTGAGAGCCTGTATAGGGCTCAGGAGCCGGTTTTCGACTTCAGGCGCACACGCGCATGACCGGGGCGGAACGGCCATCTACAGCTCAACACGCCGCCTCTGGCGGGGTACGCTTCGGTTGTCTGCAGTGCGACATAGCCGCAGGCCAATGATCGGGCCTGCATCCGGGGGATGAGGCCGCCCGCAACCGGCTGGTCCGCAGCCATCGACGCATACAAGAGGACATGACCTGGCCTGCCCGCGCGGACTGGTCATGGAGCCGTAAGCCCGTCATGATAACGTGATGAGAGAGATATCGCAGAGCACTGCAATCCGGGTTGGTCGACGCTTCAATGGCCCGTACGATTCGGGCAATGGCGGCTATACAGCCGGGCTCATGGCCGCCTTTTTTCCTGAAGACGAGGCTGTCGAGGCGACAATCCGCGCGCCGGTTCCTCTGGAGGAAGACCTGCCCATCTTGGCCACCGCCGGAGGCCTGGAGGCGGTACGGACAGGCGATCCGCCGTCGCTTATCATGACAGCCCGGACCATCCAGCTGCGCGTGCCTGATGTGCTTTCGCCAGGCGCGGAGGCTGCGCGCGTCGCCGCGAAGACGTATCGTGGCGAGGACGATCACGTGCTGCCTCACTGCTTTGTGTGCGGACCTGCGCGCAGGCCCGGGGATGGTCTGCGGATCTTTCCCGACTGGCTCAAAGATCCGGCGGGGATAGAGAACCCCAACCCTTTCCCGGTCGTTGCGGCGCCCTGGCGTCCCTCCGCCGACCTCTGCGACGGGTCTGGCCAGATTGCCCCGGAATTCATGTGGGCCGCGCTTGACTGCCCGGGCGCATTTGCGCTCAGGGCTGAGCCTATACTGCTTGGTCGCATCAGCGCACGCATCCTGCATCGGCCGCGGGTAGACGACAGCCTTGTTGTTCTTGCCTGGCGCCGCGGCAGCGAACGACGCAAGCATTTTGCGGCGTCCGCCCTGTTCGATGACGAGGGACGACTGATCGCCTTCTCCGAGCAGATCTGGATAGAGATTGAACAGCATACGCCCCCAAGGGAACTTTAGAGACGCGCTCTGGACGTGCGACCCCTTCTGGCGTCAGAATAACTTATGGTTCTTGGCCTTCTGATACTGATGGGTGGTCTGGCTCTGGCGGCGCTGACCTTCTGGATCCTCGCCATACGCCTGTCCTATCGGATAGACAGGCTTCGCCGCCCCGATTTTTCCCCTCCCCGACTGGCGCTGACGAATATGTTTGCGACGGCCTTTATGACGAACAAGGCCTCGCAGCGGGAACTGGATCTTATCCGCCAGCTCAGAACGCACCTGGCTGTCTCCGTCGGCTGCCTCATCGCGACGGGGGTGCTCAGCTTCTTTCTGCCGCTCGTGCCGCGACAGCCTGCACCGCCCCCTGTCGAGGGCGCCAGCGGGTCTGCCACAGATCCGTTCTATCATCCCGCCGGGACGACCCTCACCTACTTACGGTCGAATCAGGACGGATCCCTGCCCGTGCGCGTTCTCGTCCATGTACGTCGGCTCGATGAAATCCACGTCGTAAGGATGACCGAGGCCTGTCAGGACGCAGCCTATCTGATCGCCAGGATAGGCCCTCGCAGGGACGGGTCATTGACATCCGAATTGTCTGAAATTGTCAGCGGCGGCCTGACACGTGCTGGCGAGCAGGCGCCGGGCGCCACTGTCGCGCTGCACGATGGCGCTCGCGCGCTGACCGTCGAGACAGGAAACAAGGGGAGCGGCGCCATCCTTTTTGATGCGCCACCGGCGCCCTGGCGGATGTATGATCTTGACCTCGCGGAGTTCTCGCTGCTCGGCCCCCGGACCCGGGCTGATTTTTCCTTTGGGCTAGCGATGGCCTGGCCGCAGGATAACAGCCCTTATCTGCGGATACTCGGCGAAGCCAGGGTGGAGTTTCTCTATACCTCAGATGGCGGGGCAAAATATCATTTCCGTGTTTCAGGGCCGGCCTTCAGTGACCCGCGAGCCGGCGATCGTGGCGGAGAGATGATCACGGACGCCACATACGGCCATGTGATTGAAGCGCGGTTTGGTCTGCCTAATCATCCAGGCTATTCTAATCTGCTGGTCAGACTGGAAAAAGTATCGCCTGGGGCAGAAGGCGAAGCTGTCTGGCGGAGCGCACTGACGCGTCACTGGCAGGGCTGTCCGGGCTGATCCGAAAACCTTCTGTCAGCGTAGCATCGGCGCGTAGGGGCCACACTTGTCGCCAACGGGGGATGGATTATCTTTTGCCAATGACAGACACGCCCGAGCTATCGCCCCCTCCGGCGGGAGCTATTCCCGTCGAAAAGCTCTATCCTGGACTGCGCGGACACCTCCAGAAAGGCGAGCATGTGCTCTGGCAGGGCCGAGGCTCCGGACGGGCGCTGGGGGCGCTCAACCGCGCGCTGATCCTGCGCCTCGCTCTCCTTGCGGCGGGCGTCGGGCTCCTGATAATTCTCATGCTTCAGGGCGACCGGCCGGCCTTTAACTGGATCGCGTGGGTGCTTGGCGGCCTTCTTACCGCCCGTGTTGCGTGGTTTTTCTGGCGATCCTCGTCGACGCCGTCGCGGCAGGCGGCCATGCTGACGACACGGCGGGTGGTCTCCGTTGACATGTACCGGCCGCTTGCAACCTGGGTCATCACAAAGGGGGGCGAAGGCCGGGCGGATGGACAGATGATTGAGCCCCACCCCATCGTCGTTACCGGCAGCAAGGCGCGGGGACATATACGTCTCAACCGCAGTCCCCAGAAGATGCACGCCTACCCACCCTTCATCCTGTTCAATGCCGACAGACCTCTTGAACTCGCTGAGAAAATCCGCACCACTCTCGACATCTCGACACCGCTTGAGGACAAGACCCGGTAGCCTGTTTATCCTTACAGTCCATGCCAGTGAGGCGGATTGTGGCGTGTTGCCTTCGCCTGGCTTTGATCTAAGGTGTTTTCATCCGAGGGGCGCGGGCCTGAGCCTGCTGAGATCGGCTCTGACAGGAGCGAGCACCCTTAGAACCTGCTCCGGATCATGCCGGCGAAGGGACAGGAGTGAACGTGGCTGTCAGCGATCTGTGCAACCCGCACCTTGCCTCCGGCGAACCTCTGCTGTGGTCTGCGTCAGCCTCAGCGGCGCTGCGTAAAGCAGAGCTGCATCGCCAGCGTCTTTTTTTTGGACTGACGGGATGTCTGTGCCTGCTGATCGCGCTGACGCTGGCTCTTCGCTCTTTAGAATCGCTCATCCTGACAGCGACAACGCCCTCTCTTCTCGCCGCTTTCACGCCGCTCTACCTGGTTTTTGCCCTGGCCATGGCGGCGCTGGCGCTATGGGGTTTTCGTCGGATGGCAGTCGACCCGCACCGTGCGGCTCATTTCGCGATGACGCCGGCGCGGCTGTTCGCAGTGGATAGAGATGGCGTACTGGTTGACGAGATACTGGCCAGCGAGGTCGACGGCGTCGTAGCCGGCGGCCGCAGACGGAATTATGATCTTTATGTACTGCGTCGCGGCGATCCTCAGGAGGAGCGCACGTTCGCAATGCAGCACCTGGAACGTCCCCTGGAGGTCAAGGCGATCATCGAGGCGACATTTTCATCGCCGACGCCCGAGGAAACAAGCGCATGAACAAGCAAATTGATCCAAGATCGCTGGAGCCTCTTCGCGTGACGACCGGTCCGCTGCCTGCGAGCCGGAAATGCTACTCCCCGGCGCCGGGATTTCAGGACGTTGGCGTGCCATACCGGGAGATCAGCCTTCACCCCAGCGCCAATGAGCCACCGGTGCGCGTTTATGACACCAGCGGCCCCTACTCTGATGAAGCAGCCAGCATAAATGTCCATGAGGGACTGCCGCGCATCAGGGAGGGCTGGATCGCCGCCCGCGGCGACAGCGCCCCCTATGAAGGCCGGAGTGTTAAGCCTGAGGATAACGGTCATGTTTCGCCCGAGCGTCTCGCTCTGGCCTTCCCCAGACCCGCTGCGCCGCGACGCCGCCTGTCCGGCCACCGGCTGACCCAGCTGCAGTACGCGCGCGCGGGCGTCATCACGGCGGAAATGGCCTATGTCGCGCACCGCGAGAATCTCTGCCGCGAGGCCATGCCGGAGGGCGCGGCCGAACGACGGCGCGATGGTGAATCTTTCGGCGCAGATATTCCTGATTTCATAACGCCTGAATTTGTCCGCAGCGAAGTCGCGCGCGGCCGGGCCATTATACCGGCCAATATCAACCATCCGGAACTTGAGCCGGTGATTATCGGACGCAATTTTCTGGTTAAGATAAACGCCAATATCGGCAACTCAGCGGTCTCCTCCTCTGTCGAAGAAGAGGTCGAAAAACTCGTCTGGTCTATTCGCTGGGGCGCGGACACGGTGATGGACCTCAGCACAGGACGCAATATTCACAACATCCGCGAGTGGATCATTCGTAATTCACCGGTCCCGATCGGTACGGTTCCCATCTACCAGGCGCTCGAAAAGGTTGGCGGAGACCCGGACAAGCTCGACTGGTCTGTCTTTCGGGATACACTGATCGAGCAGTGTGAGCAGGGTGTGGATTACTTCACTATCCACGCGGGCGTACGTCTCGCCTACATACCCCTCACGGCAAAGCGCGTCACCGGCATCGTCTCACGTGGCGGCTCGATCATGGCGCGCTGGATGCTGGCGCGTCATCGGGAATCCTTCCTGTATGAGCATTTTGGCGACATCTGCGATATCATGGCGGACTATGATGTATCATTTTCCCTCGGAGACGGCTTACGTCCCGGATCCATCGCTGACGCCAATGACGCTGCTCAGTTTGCGGAGCTTGAGACGCTGGGTGAACTGACAAAGGTGGCGTGGGCTCGGGGATGTCAGGTTATGATTGAGGGGCCTGGTCATGTGCCAATGCACAAGATCAAGGTCAACATGGACAAACAGCTCGCCGTGTGCGGCGAGGCGCCCTTCTATACGCTGGGCCCTCTGACAACCGACATTGCCCCGGGATATGATCATATAACGTCTGCTATCGGCGCTGCTCAGATCGGATGGTTCGGAACAGCAATGCTCTGCTATGTGACGCCGAAGGAACATCTCGGCTTGCCCGATCGTGATGATGTTAAGACAGGTGTTATCACCTACAAAATTGCGGCTCACGCAGCTGATCTTGCTAAAGGTCATCCCGCCGCCAGACTGAGAGATGATGCACTGTCGCGAGCGCGGTTTGAGTTCCGCTGGGAGGATCAGTTTAACCTCTCACTCGATCCAGAGACAGCTCAGAGGTTTCATGACGCCACCTTGCCTAAAGACGCGCATAAGGTGGCGCACTTCTGCTCCATGTGCGGCCCGAAATTCTGTTCGATGAAGATTACTCAGGACGTACGCGCCTACAGTGCAGGGCTGACGAATGGGGATGCCGCCTCCAGTAAAAACATCGATGACTACAGGCAGGGTATGTCAGAGATGTCCGAGCGCTTTCGCGCCTCAGGCGGGGATCTCTATATCAGCCAGAGCGGCCAGAAGCGTCAGTCCATCGACTGACGCAGCAGGCTCGGATGAGAAAGGACACAGCGGGTAGCCCGACAGCTGTAATGGCTTACAGATCCTGTCCGGACGCCAGGATATCCACCAGGGACCAGGAAAGCTCACCGCCGCAAGACGGCTGAGCGCCTGCCCGCCGACCCACGGCGCTCGTTTCGTAGTCAGCCAGACAGCAGGCAGACTTCAGCCCCTTCGCCAGATCAGCTGTCCCCGGTCGTTCTGGGTGACCAGATACGCGCCGGAAAAGCTGTAGGCCGCCGCTGGTGTGAAGTCAGCCAGCCCCATACCCATTACGCTGAGCATCTCCCCGTCAGCGCGCCAGGATCCCTGAAAGTCAAGCACCGCTCCGCCGTCAGACGACCAGTCAGCGCCTCCGCCAACAGAATGGGAAGACTGCTCTATGGTTCCATCGGGACGCAGCACCATCGTCATGACAGTGGAAAAGGAGGCAAACCCGCCCGCCCCTCCTGGACTGTTGATAAGGGCCTCATTCACCCATGTTCCGAAAAGACGCGGATCCTGCATGTGCCCTCTCTCAGACATGTCAGACAAACCTACGCAGCTGTTCGGTCTGTGCTCTCTCATTTGCCAGAACCCTCGCCAGCTTCGCGGATCAGTCTGCGGCGGACGACAGGGACCAGAGACGCGCTTCGACACCCCGAGCCTGCAGGCGGGGACGGCGTCTGGCAAGAGCTGCAGAGGCTGGCCAGGCCCGAGCGTATCCGGCACGAGGCTCTGCGCCCTATGCGCCGCGGGTTCCACCACCCCCGCGGACTTAACCCGGGGCTGCAGACAGTCCCCCCTTTAAGGACACACACATCTCCTGCCGGCGGGCGCGGCCGGCGCGTCATTGACTGGCCAGACAGCTGCGCGTATCCGCACGCAAGACTTCCGGAGCCGGACATGTCCGCTGGTAAGACTGAGCTGTCTGCTGCGCCCGGACGTAAGCCCGGTAAGAACGCCTTTTTTTTCATCATCGTGACAGTGTTCATCGACATGATGGCCTTTGCCGTCATCATGCCCTCTATGCCCTATCTGGTCGCTGAACTCCTCAATGGGGAGACTGCCGTGGCGGAGGCTAGGAGCCTCGCTGCAGCGGGCGTCACGGCGCCGCTGGAAACCCTCCTGTCTCAGGCTGCTCCCTGGGGAGGGTTCATTACGACAGTTTACGCCATCATGAATTTTGTGATGGCGCCGATCCTGGGCGGGCTGTCTGACAGGTTTGGCCGGCGGCCCGTACTTCTGATGTCGATGGGCATGCTGGCGATCGACTTTCTGATTATGGGTCTTGCACACTCAGTCTGGCTTCTTTTTCTGGGGCGCGTGCTGTCGGGGATTTCGGGGGCGACACATTCAACCGCTGCAGCCTATATAGCCGACGTGACCGAACCACAGGACAGGGCGTCGGCCTTCGGCATGCTCGGTATGGCTTTTGGTCTCGGTTTCATTCTGGGTCCGGCTATCGGAGGGTACCTCGGACAGGTGGACCCGCGGCTACCGTTCTTCGCTTCAGCAGCTCTGGCAGCCGTCAATTTCTGTTATGGAATGTTTGTGCTTCCCGAATCCCTGGCGAGGGAGAACAGGCGCCCGTTTGACTGGAAGCGCGCAAACGCCCTCGGTGCGTTCCGACACCTCATGGGGCTGCCTTATCTTGCCTGGTTCATGCTGGCGCTCGGGCTCTTCAATTTTGCACACTGGGTCTATCCGGCGACCTTCAACTACTTTGCCGGCGTTACGTTCGGTTGGAATGAAGGAGCGATCGGGACGGCGCTGGTGGCTGTCGGCGTAGGGTCAGCACTGGTGCAGGGGACGCTTACCGGTCGGCTGATACGTCGGTTCGGACCTGCGCGGATTGCATTGTTTGGACTGTCTGTCTGCGCGGTGACCTTCGCGGCCTATTCAGTTATCCGGGAGGGATGGATGGTTTACATGATCATTCCGATCGGCGCGCTCGCAGGCGTCCTGGGCCCGGCGATTAATCAGATCATGTCAGTACGTACGCCTAAGAATGCTCAGGGCGAACTGCAGGGAGCAATCGCAAGCGTACAGTCGCTCGCCAATGTTTTCGCCCCTGTCGTGCTGACCCAGACATTCCACTTCTTTACCGCGCCAGGCGCACCGGTTTTTTTCCCGGGAGCCGCCTTCGCCCTGGCTGCCGGCATGTGCGCCCTGTCTCTTGTTCCGCTGCTTCGCGGCCTTGCCCGCGCACCAGCAGCTCTCGAACAGCCTCAGCCTGCCTCTGAGGAAGAGCCAGATCAGACGGCTCTGCACGCGCAAGCCGAAGGGGCGAGGATCTGACATGGCGCAGTCGCGGCCCGCGCTTTTTCTCGACAGAGACGGGGTCGTCAACGTCGACAGAAGTTATGTCTATCGCAAAGAGGACTTCGAGTGGATCGATGGCGCTCAGGATACGATCAGACGTTTTAACGACATGGGCTGGTGGGTTTTCATAGTCACCAACCAGTCCGGCATCGCGCGCGGCTATTATACGGAAGAAGAGATGGAGGCGCTGCACGCCTGGATGGCGGAGGAACTGTCCGGAACAGGCGCACGGATCGATCGGATCTACCACTGTCCTTTCCACGCGGCAGGCGTTATCGACCGCTATCGGAAAGACAGCTTTGACCGGAAGCCGCGACCCGGCATGCTTATTCGCGCCATGACAGACTTTCCAGTGATCAGGGAACGCTCGTTTCTGATTGGCGACAAACAGGCCGACCTGGAGGCCGCGAGGGCGGCAGGCGTTCGGGGATTTCTCTTTGGTGGGGGCAACCTGTCTCAGTTCGCGGAATGGGCTCTTGCTGACCTTGGCGAAGGTCGTTAGGGGACCGGCCCTGATCCGGCAGGCGGTGTCTGCGGCATGACCTGCGGCTGCAGAAGCTCCGGATCGGGAGCCATTGGCTGCGTGGGCGCGGCAGCGCCAGGCGCGCCAGCGGGTCGATAGTCGACCGCGCCGGAAGGTGTCTGAACCGGAGACGTAACTGGAGCGCAAGTGAGCGAACTGCGACGACTGATCGCCTGTTGCTGAAGGGCCTGAGCGACAGCGTTGCCTTCCTGGGGCTTGAGCTGAAAAGCGTCCTGGGTCGCTATGATATCATAAACCGCTCCATCTCCGAGCGGCTGACCGCTGAGAGAATTATGGGCGACTTCACGAGCGGCGGCAAACTTCCACGACTCGGCAATCGCATGCAGCAGGCCCGGATTCGCCGCCTCGCTGATAGTCTCCACCCGAGGGTTATAGGTATTGGTGCAGTCTGCATCGAAGTATCCGCCGCGGACCGTGTCGGCCCTGAAAACAGCGTCCATACCTATGACGTTCGCCCACGGCTTGAAGGTAACGATGGGCCCGCCAATAAAGAATTCTTCTCCGGTAACCTGAAAATTCTGAGGCTGATTACGCGGCCGGCCTTCATCGTAAAGATCAATGGTCGCAACATAGTCAAATTCGCCCGCGCCCTTCTTGATCGCGACAACACCCACCGGCCACTCCTTCGACAGCTGAGCGTAAGTCTGCAGGTTGAGCCCAACCAGACTGAGGATTGCAGCGCCTGACAGGGTCAGGCCTCCAAACAGCACGCGAAGTATGCCCCCGCCCAGCTGGGCCTTAAAAACACGCGCCACGCCGCCAGCGAGCATCAGGACGCCGACGAGACCGACGAACGCAGGAATCAGCCACCAGATCGTCATTTATAGACCCTCCCACCGGCGGCTCAGCGCCCTCGCACAGCGTGTTCAGGACGCAACATTGGATCTGTCTAGCAAAAGAGGCCGGCCCTGCCCACAGCCAACCCGCCTGTCGAGGCCAGAACTTGCGACCTTCAGAGGCTTAAAAGACCCGCGGGCGCTGCTGCCTCTCGAGGTGCATGCCGCATTCCTTCTTCTTGAAACCGACCCAGCGACCTGACCTAACGTCAGTCGGATCTACCGGGCGCACGGTGCAGGGCCAGCAGCCAATTGAGGGATAGCCCTCAGCAACCATCGGATGAGGCGGCAAATCACGATTCTCCAAATAGGCCGCGATGTCCTCAGCCGTCCAGTCGATAAGCGGGTTGAATTTAAAGCGCGGCGGGCTCAACTCGACAGCCGGAAGACGCAGGCGGCCGCCTCCGTGAAAATGTTTGCGGCCAGTTATCCATGCGTCGAAACCTTCCAGGGCAGGCGCCAGCGGACGCACCTTCCTGATGTCGCAGCAAGCGTCAGGATCTGTCTTGTTGAGCTGGCCCCGGGGATCCACGGCGGTCACATCCCCCCTCACGGGATGAAACGTCCTGATATCCCTCAGAGCCAGTCGGGTTCCAAGCATATCACGGTACTGAAGGGTCTGATGAAAGTGCATGCCGGTGTCGATGAAGATGACGGGGATTTCCGGATCAACTTCTGCAATCAGCCCCAGCATAACCGCACTCTCTGCCCCGAACGAAGAGACATAGGTCAGACGCCTGCCGAACTCGGCCAGGGCGGCGCGGATGACATCCTGAGCGCTCCTGCCGGTCAGGTCGGCGTTAAGCCGTGTCACCCTCGATTCGGGTGTTTCGGTCGTCATGGAAGGAGCACTCATTGGTCAGCCGAAACCTCTCGCGCGCGCTGGCGTTTGATGAATACAGCTTCTGAAGAGTCGGACGCAGCCTGGTAGGCTTCAGACAGTTCAGCTGCGGACAACTGATAAACGGCTTCCGCATCGGCTTCATCAATCAGCATTGCGTCAAAACCGGTACGGATCATCAGCCGAAGCTGGTCGCGCAGAACCTGGCCCGTGGCGCGGATTTCGCCCGCATAGCCATATCGCCGACGCAGAAGCTGCGCCTGGCTGAAAGCGCGTCCGTCCGTATACTTTGGAAACTCAAGAACGATGAGAGAAATCCTGCTGATCCAGGGCAGTATGTCAGCCGGATTGTCCGTATTGGCCAGAGACACGCCGAGTGCGCAGTTGCCAGCCAGGAGGCGCTCATGGTCAGCCGTGAACCGGCTCAGAGACACCAGGATCGCACCCCTTTCGGGCAGCTCCTGCGCCTCACCAACAGGGGTCCACACATCATCCTCAATCCTTCCAAGCCTAAGAAGCGGCATACAGAGCCTCCCTGAAGGGGCCCTGACCGATGCGGCTGAACGCGTCGATAAATGTCTCCGAACTATCGCGCCGCAGCGCCAGGTACGCATCGATAACCCTTTGGATCGCCGGAGCGACCTCCTCGTGCCTGAGGCCGGGACCCTGAATGGCGCCGATCGCCGCCTTCTCGTCGGCGCGCCCACCAAAAAGCACCTGGTAGAATTCCTCACCTTTTTTATCGACGCCGAGAATGCCGATATGCCCCACATGATGATGGCCGCAGGCATTAATGCAGCCGGACACGTTTATATGCAGAGGTCCTACCTCATCCTCGAAATCAGGATCGGCGAATACAGCCTGCACCTCATTGGCGACCGAGATTGAGCGGGCATTAGACAGGTTGCAGTAGTCAAGACCCGGGCAGGCGATCACGTCGGAACCTAACCCGGCTCCGGAAGCATGCAGCCCCGCCCGCTTAAGACTGTCATAGACGGCTGGGATGTCATCCAGCTTCACGTGAGGCAGCACAAGATCCTGTTCATGAGCGACGCGCACATCATCAAATCCGTACCGCTCAGCGAGATCAGCTACGATGCGCATCTGGCCGGAAGTTGCATCGCCGGGTGCGGCGCCCTGCTGCTTGAGCACGATATGCACAGATGCATATCCAGGAGCCCGATGGGCGCGAAGATTGTTCCTTGCCCAGCGAGCCTGATCTCGCGCCTCGGATCGGAAAGCCTCGAACACAGGGGACGCATCCGGCAGCTCTTCGAATGCCGGTGGCGCAAAATACGCCGCAATGCGATCGATTTCAGCCTGAGGCAGCGCGATCTTTTCCGCTGAACGCTGCGCTGCGAATTCCTCTTCTACCTGCCGCCTGTAGATATCGGGGCCCAGTTCAGTGACCAGTATCTTGATACGCGCCTTATACTTATTGTCGCGACGACCATAGCGATTATAGACACGCATGTTCGCTTCGAGATAGCTCAGAAGGTCCTCTTTCGAGACCCAGTCCCGGATAGTCACGCCAACAAAGGGCGTGCGGCCAAGACCGCCTCCGACAATGACTTCAAAACCGACATTACCGTCCGCGTTCCGCTTCATATGCAGACCAATATCGTGAACCCTTACAGCTGCACGATCGGTGGCCCCCGCCGTCACTGCAATTTTAAACTTACGCGGCAGAGAGGAAAACTCCGGGTGGAAAGTCGACCATTGACGGATGATCTCGCACCAGGGTCGGGGATCTTCAATCTCATCTCTGTTAGCGCCCGCCAGATGATCGGACGTTACGTTCCTGATACAGTTTCCGGAGGTCTGGATGGCATGCATCTCAACGTCCGCAAGCATATCCAGAACATCCGGCATATCGGCCAGTCTGATCCAGTTGAACTGGACGTTCTGGCGGGTGGTGAAATGGCCGTAGCCCTTATCAAATCTGTCAGCGATGTCCGCAAGCTGACGCAGCTTGCTCGCGTTGAGCTGACCATAGGGTATGGCGACACGCAGCATGTAGGCATGCAGCTGAAGATAGACGCCGTTCTGCAGCCGCAGCGGCTTGAAGTGTTCCTCCCGAAGCTCGCCCTTCAGCCGGCGGTCCACCTGGCCACGGAACTGTCGGGCGCGATCGCGGACGAGCACTTCGTCAAATTCATCATAACGATACATGGCGGGACACTTCTCTCAGGTCGTAAGTGCAGCGTGTTCGATGCAGAGGTCGCTTTCGACCTGCCAGATCCAGCGGGCGACATGTCTGTAGCCGGTCAGGTCAAAGCCGCCCTCGCCCGCAAGGCGCGTGTATGCAACGAGAGCGATATCAGCGAGCGTCAGGCCGTCCCCTGTAAAATAGGCAGACCTGGCCAGATGCTGCTCCATAACCTTCAGGGCGCCATGCCCCCGGGTCAGGAGCTGCGGATCGATCTCGTCATCGGACTGTTTAAGGAATGCTTTCCTGAAGCGCCGCACCGCGATGTAGGGCTCGTGGCTGTACTGCTCCCAGAACAGCCAGCTCATCATCTGCGCTCGCGCAAATGCGTCGGCCGGTATAAGCGAGGAACCTGCGGTCTCTGCGAGGTAGAGCATGATGGCGTTGGACTGCGGCAGTATCCGCCCGTCAGACAACTGCATGACCGGAACCTGGCCCTGAGCATTCATCCTCAGAAAAGCGTCCGTACGCGTCACCCCTGAGGTCACGCTGACCTCAACCCAGTCATGCTCAAGGCCGAACCTCTGCGCCGTCCATTTCGCCTTAAGACAGTTTCCCGACAGGGAATCGCCATACAGCGTGAAATGACTGTCCGGCTCCGCCCGCATCAGTTATTTCCTGCCTGCTTGCCGAACATGGGATGATTGGTCGGCCCGACGGCACGGATGTTTTCACGGATCGTCTCACGACCGGCGACCTTCCCATCGGGCGTCACCTGCATAAAGTAAGGGTCAGTGACGCGCCTCTGATCGCGCGACGCCCAGGCGAGGACATCGCTGGCCTCGGCATTGGTGAAGACTTCAGCGTCTGCAAGATGATCCGACCACATACGATCTCTCGTCAGATAGACCACCCGGCCCGTGGCGGTGAGCCATGCCGTGATGACCTTGGGGGTTTCAGGCGCCAGCCGGGGACGTTCAGAACTCACGAGAACATACTCCAGAGATCTGAAAGGGATGGCTGATCATCGTCCGTTTCCCTGAGGCGCGGCGGCGGGCCCCGGTCACGTCCCGAGCTGACGGCCCGGGCTCGGCGCGCCGGAGAGGAGAGATCGGAACGCTCAGGGCCATCGTCAGGATCGCCCCTCACCGCCAGATTGAGGGCGCTTGCGGCGCATGCAGATGGATCGGCCAAAGCTGCGACCTCGCCGATGACAAGGAGTGCAGGCCCCTGAATACCGGCCCTCTGGATAAGATGGGTGGCCCGATCGAGGGAACCGACAACGACCCGTTCGCCCGGGCGCGTTGCATTCTCAATGATGGCCATGGGCGTAGAAGGATCCCGACCAGCAGCTATCAGTCGCGCCGATATCAATCCCGCCGCGCCAACGCCCATGAATACGACGACGGTCTGATTGGGCCGCGCCAGCGCGATCCAGTCAAGATCAGGCTCGCGGCCGAGCGCAGCATGACCCGTCACAAAGGTGACGGACTGCGCGACGTCCCTGTGGGTAAGGGGAATCAGCGCGGAGGCTGCAGCTCCGAGCGCCGAGGAAATTCCCGGTATGACGTCCACAGTGATCCCGCTCCCGCGCAGCGCCTCGATCTCCTCTCCCCCCCTGCCAAATATGAAGGGATCGCCGCCCTTCAGGCGGACGACACGTCTGCCCGCGCGGGCAGCGAGGATCATGCGCTGATGGATGTCTGCCTGGGGTACAGAATGCTCACCCTTTGACTTTCCCACGTAGACCCTCTCAGCATCCGGAGGGATCAATGCGAGGATTCTGGCGTCCACGAGCCGGTCAGAAAAGACGATATCGGCCGACGACAGCTCGCGGACGGCGCGCACCGTCAGCAGATCGGGATCACCCGGGCCCGCGCCAACGAGGGTGACTCGCCCTGAAGCAGCCGAGATGGAGGATCCGGACGGGCCGGTCATTGATTTGCCCTTTAGTTTTTCTTACGCGACCACATATAACACGGGATGCAGCGGGAGTGACCCCAAGCGCCTGTCCTTTCAGCGGCAAATGGCCGTACGAGGGGGAGGGAGGCAAGGGACCATTCCTAAGCCCAAGCATTAGTCGCCCTCACCATCCTCACAGCCCTGAAAACGATCATAAATGGCCCAGGAAGACCGCCTCCCCGCCCTTAACGCTCTTCGCGCCTTTGAGGCGGCGGCGCGCCATCTCTCCTTCACCCGGGCCGCCGAGGAGCTGAACGTTACGCCAGGCGCCATCTCCCAGCAGATCCGGCAACTTGAGGAATTCGCAGGAGCTCCCCTTTTTCGCCGCACGGGCCGGCAGGTCCTGCTGACGGACGCCGGTCAGGCGGCTCTGCCCCTGCTCACGAATGCCTTCGAGATGATGGCCGAGGCGGTCCACCACATGCGCGCACCCGCCCGACGTGACCGGCTGATGATTTCCTCGGCGCCCTCGTTCGCAGCCAAATGGCTGGCCCCCCGCCTGGAAAAGTTCCAGAGCCAGAACCCGGAAGCAGAAGTGTGGGTAGCGGCCGATCTTGCAATGATCGACTTCAATCATTCGGATGTCGACCTGGCGCTACGTTATGGCAAAGGCGCCTATGAAGGTCTGCGGTCAGAAAAAATCATGTCGGAGTCCGTCCTCCCGGTCTGTTCGCCAGACCTCATGGAGGGTCCTCATCCGCTGAGATCGCCGAGAGATCTGGCTCATCACGTCCTGCTGCACGACGAAAGCCCGGAGAACGATCCCTCCCGCCCGGACTGGAGCGCCTGGCTGAAGGCGCACGGCGTGACAACCGTCGACGGCAGCCGGGGCCCCCGCTTTACGCAGTCGTCCCTGGTTGTGGAGGCGGCCGCCGCCGGGCGCGGTGTTGCCCTGGCCAAGCACACAATCGCCGCGGGCGACCTTGAGCGGGGCCGCCTTATCGCACCCTTCGCAGATGGAGCGAGTGATCTCACTTTCGCCTATTGGATCGTTTATCCTAAATGGCGCACGCCATCCAAGCTCGCACGGACATTCATGGCATGGGTGAAGTCAGAAGCTCAGGCCAGCGAAGTAACAGGCGTCTAGCGCCGGGCCGTCAACGGGTCAGATCCGGATTGCCGGCAGGGCCGCGAACGCCTGCTTGAGCGATTGCGCCCACGAATCGCTGATCTGACGAAATTCGGGGTGATCGCTCTCAATACGCTGCGTTCTGGCGCGATATTCGCCAGCCGGAATGACAGCAAGGTCGAGAGGCATCCCGACAGACAGATTCGAGCGGAGAGTTGAGTCCATGGACACAAGCACCGCCTTAACTGCGTCATCGATCGGAGTATCCGGCCGGATAACGCGGTCGAGGATCGGTTTGCCGTACTTGTGTTCACCGATCTGAAGATAGGGCGTATCATCACCGGCTTCGATAAAGTTGCCGGCTGTGTAGATCAGGAAAAGCCGCAGTTCACCTCCGCGCCTCTGGCCTGCCATTATCAGGCTTGCATCCGCCGCGGCCCCCTGAGCCTCAATGCCAGCACGATCACGGGTCTGCACCTCGCGCATCGCCTCGCCAACCAGCTGAGCGCCGCGGTAGAGCGTATCGCATGTCAGCAGGCTTTCAACACCGGGATCGGATCTGGACTGCTTGATGGCCGTACTCAGTTGCGTCACCACGCCCTGGGTGATGCCCAGATTGCCCGCAACCATGAGCGTCACAACACGCTCGCCAGGTTCTTCAAAGACGAACATCTTTCTGAAACGGGCGATGTTATCAACGCCTGCGTTGGTACGGGTGTCAGACAGCAGAACGAGTCCCGCACTCAGCTTGAGGCCAACACAGTAGGTCATGCACGTTTCCGTTTCATGATAGTCGCGCCCGATCCTTACTGCTGACTCTGCGCCTGAACGACAGAGGTCTCATGATCCCCCGAAACCTCCCCGATGTCGACTTGAACGCTCAGCTGCTCAACCGGAGTTCCCTGAACGCTGCCGCGGATGGGAGCTGCGTCTGCAGCATCAAGTCCACAGCAGAGCCGAACATAGCGATCCGTCGGACACACCCGGTTGGCTGCATCAAATCCGACCCATCCTATGTCAGGTATGAACGCCTCCGCCCAGGCATGCGTTTCGGTGAGGCTATTCCCGGATGACATCAGATAACCCACAACATAACGGGCGGGAACCTGAAGAGCCCGCGCTGCGCTTATCAATACGTGGGCATGATCCTGGCAGACCCCGCTGCCGGCCTGCAGGGCCAGAGCCGCCGTGGTCGCCGAGGACGTAGCTCCGGGAGTATAGGCGAGTGAATCAGCGACAGCATTGAACAGGGCATGCATTCTGTCGAGCACGCCCGCACCGGCGACACCGTGGGCCAGAGCGGTGATCGCCTCATCTGCCTCTGTGAGCGCGGTGGAACGCAGATAGACAGATGGACGTATTGCTTCACGTAATCCACGCAAGACGCCAGCAGCGTCACGGGTGTCAACCTCACCTTCTGCAGCGATAGCGATCTCACGCCCGCCCTGGCGGGTACTCCAGACGGCCTCACCCTCTCCGCTCGGGGCATGAAGGATCGGCCGCAGATGCGCGCCATTGATGCTTACGCTCCAGGATCTGATCGTCTGACTATCAAACGAAGGGGGGTAGAGGCGCACGCGCAGGCTGCATCGCTCTGCAGGAGGATCATAGACGTAAGTCGTGAGATGATGGACTGTGAGGCGCATGGCGTCCTAAAAATAATAGGCTTTGCTGATCTCGCTCGACAGCCGTCGTGTATCGTTCATGGCGTCAGACACGAATGTATGCAGCCCATTATAGAACAGATCTTCTATCCCGGTCTGGTCGAGCCTGGCGAGCATGTCGTGAGCTATACGCTGCGGGGCGCTGGGCTCACCATAAAGATCAGACAGGTCGTCGAGAAACCGCTTTATTGAACGGTAGCAATAGGAGACTGAGCGCGGAAAGATATCATTGAGAATGAGGAAATCTGCGATGCCTGCGGGAGTATAATCTCCTTTATAGACATGATGGTAGGCGCGCAGCGCGGATGTCGCCCTCAAAACGCTGGTCCACTGATGATAATCGCGCCCTCCGCCAACCACTTCGGTTTCAGGCAGGAGGACCTGATACTTTACATCGAGCAGGCGCAGCGTCATGTCGGCGCGCTCGATCAGCCCTCCCATGCGGAGAAAATAATACCCGTCGTTACGAAGGAGCGAAATCTCCGAGGCTCCCCGGAAGGCCGCTGTCCTGTTCTTTGTCCACTCCAGAAGCGATGGCAGGTTCCTCAGCGCTGTATCGGCGTCCATCTGACCCAGCTGACGCCAGCCGTCGTTCAGCGCCTCCCACATGTCCTGTGTCAGGGCCGTCCGGATCGCGCGGCCGTTGGCCCTCGCGGACGTCAGGCAGGAGCGGATGGATGATCTGTTTTCCGGGTCAAGCAGAAGGCGGTGGACGACCGCCGGCGCGTTGAGGCCAGGATCGTCGGCCATGTCCGGGGCGGAACCTGAAGCGGCGGCCACTGAGCGCCACTCCTCCATCTCATTCGAGCCGGGAAGCATCGCCATGCGATAGCCCATCTCGATGAGCCGCGCTGTCGCGTCGGCGCGCTCCATATAGCGACCCATCCAGAACATGTTGTCCGCCGTGCGACTCAGCATGACAGGCTCCGGCCCGGCAGCGACAGGCGGGCGACACTAGCGCGAAGGCGACCCCCGCCGCTTTTCATTGTCTCGGCCAGAGGACATACCCGGACCCGCCATGCCGGAAGGATATCCGGGCCGTCCGGTCTATGGTGGCTCGCCCAGCTGCAGCTGTGGCTCGGGATCTGCGACGCGCTCATCATCCCTCTGCAAGAACCCATGTGTCCTTGACCCCGCCACCCTGGCTCGAATTGACGACCAGAGACCCTTTCTTCAGGGCGACACGCGTGAGGCCGCCCGGGGTCAGGCGAATATCTCTTCCCACCAGACAATAGGGACGGAAATCCACGTGCCGCTCCTCTATGCCCTCACCGCCCAGTATCGGAGCGGTTGACAGGCTAAGGGTCGGCTGTGCGATGAATTCATTTGGGGCCGCCCTTATCTTCGCGCGGAAAGCCTCGATCTCCTTCTTCGTGGCATGCGGTCCGATAAGCATGCCATAGCCGCCGGAGCCGTGGACCCGTTTGACCACCAGATCCTTGAGATTATCGAGCACATACCGACACTCATCAGGGGCTGCGCAACGCCATGTCTGCACATTATCCAGTACCGGCTTCTCGCCGAGGTAAAACTTTATCATCTCCGGTACGAAAACATAAATTGCCTTATCGTCCGCCACCCCCGCGCCCGGCGCCGAGCACAATGTAACCCCGCCGGATCGGTAGACACTGAACAGACCCGGCACGCCCAGGAGCGAGTCAGGCCGGAATGCGAGCGGATCGATATAGGCGTCATCAATCCGCCGGTAGATTACATCCACACGCTGCGGGCCCCGGGTTGTCCGCATCCAGCACAGATCATGCTCAACAAACAGATCCTGCGGCTCGACCAGCTCAATACCCATGAGGTCGGCCAGGAATGAGTGCTCATAGTAAGCTGAGTTAAGCGGCCCCGGCGTCAGCAGAACCAGCGTGGGGTCGCCCGCGCAGCGGGCTGGCGCGACTTCTTCGAGCGTCTTTTTGAGCATGCCGGGATAGCTGTCCACCGGCTCGACAATCCCCGCCTGAAAGAGCTGCGGGAACATCCGCATCATGATTTCGCGATTTTCCAGCATATACGAGACGCCAGATGGCGTCCGGCAGTTGTCTTCGAGAACCTGAAAGCGGTCGCCGTCCGTACGCACAATATCGACACCGACAATGTGTGAGTAAACACGGCCAGGCGGATCAACGCCGACCATCTCCGGGAGAAAGGCTTCATTCTGATAAACCAGCTCCTCGGGTATGATCCCGGCCCGCAGGATCTCACCCCGGTGGTAAACATCATAAAGGAACGCATTCAGTGCACGCGAACGCTGCCGTATACCACGCGACAGCTTACGCCATTCAGAAGCCCCGAAAACACGAGGAATCAGATCGAACGGGATCAGTCTTTCCGGATCCCCCCCCTCGCCATAAACGGCGAAGGTGATGCCGATCTTACGAAAAATGGCTTCCGCCTCGCTCTGACGCACCCTCAGCCGCTCAAGTCCCGTAGCGCTGATCCACTCGGCGACTTTCTCATAGGGCGCCCGTACGGCCCCCGTTTCGGCGGACATCTCGTTGAACATACGTGTCAGCCTAGCCCGCCCATTCCCATTCGCGAAGGCCATTAAGGATGCGCCAGAAACGCCTTGCCTGCATGCCTAAACTTTAGGCACGAAAAGGGAAGCCCCCCAGACAGGGACATGATACATCTTTGCCGCGATGACCCTTGAAGATCAGATCAAGCAGCAGGCGACCGGGCTCGGCTTTGACGTAGCGCGTATCGCACGGGCTGATGCGGCCTGGGAGGCGGACGAGCGGCTCGAGGCGTTCATTGAAGCTGGCTATCACGGCGACATGGAGTGGATGGCCAACACGCTGGACAGGCGACGTCATCCCACCCGACTGTGGCCTGAGGCCAGATCCGCGCTGGTCGTTGGGATCAATTATGGACCCGGTCGCAATCCTTTGGAGGCGCTCGCCCACAGGGAATATGGGGCTATATCAGTCTACGCGCAGAACACCGACTACCATGACGTGATGAAGCGTAAACTCAGGCAGCTCGCTTCGGCCTTCGCTAAGAGCTCCGGCGCGGATGTGAAGATCTTTGTCGATACGGCTCCGCTGATGGAAAAGCCGCTGGCGGAGCGCGCTGGCATCGGATGGCAGGGTAAGCACACAAATCTGGTTAGCCGGAATAAAGGATCGTGGCTCTTCCTTGGGGTCATGCTTACGAGCGCCGACCTGCGCCCGGACCCGCCGGCTGAAAACGCCTGCGGATCCTGCTCCGCCTGTCTCGACATCTGCCCTACAAAAGCCTTTCCGGCTCCCTTTCAACTCGATGCCCGGCGCTGCATCTCCTACCTCACGATCGAGCACAAAGGCCCGATCCCGCGCGAATTCCGGAAGGCGCTTGGAAACCGCATCTATGGCTGTGACGACTGCCTCGCCATCTGCCCGTGGAATAAGTTTGCCGCGAACGCCCGCGAGAGCGCTTTTCACCCGAGAGCTGAGCTGCTGGCGCCGTTGCTGGCGGATCTGGCGCGCCTTCAGGATGATAGCTTCCGGGAGGTTTTCGCCGGATCGCCCGTCAAACGGATCGGTCGCGAACGATTTGTCCGTAATGTAATGATCGCTATTGGAAATTCTGGCTCGTCGCAGCTCTCGGACCTGTGTATCGAGATACTCGATGACACCTCGGGGCTTGTCCGTGGAGCGGCCGCCTGGGCGTTGGGAGAACTGTCGGTGGACGCCTTCGAGGCCCAGCGCCTCCTCCGATATGACGCCGAGCCCGATCCTGCTGTGCGTGAGGAATGGGATGCTGGAAGACAAATCTGATGGTCCGGCGGACACCGGTTCAGTCGGGTCCGGACGAGGCAGCCTCGGACGCTGGCGCTCCGGGATGACCCATCAGGGCGAGCATCAAACGCGTCATAAACCACTGTGGCGCCGCATACTGATCGGGTTCGCGAGGTGGTCCCTGATTGCTGTGGCGGGGTTCGTAGCGCTGAGCGTGCTGGCTGTCTTTCTTATCGGCTGGACCGGTCCTCCCCCCACGCTCAACATGGCTGGCGTCGCACTCAGCGGTGTCGAGGTCCGCTCAAAATGGGTTAGCCTGAAAGATATATCACCGCACATCGTACGCGCCGTCATCGCCACAGAGGATCAGAGCTTCTGCAGTCATGACGGCTTCGATCTTAAGGAGATCGATAAAGCGTTGGCTGAAGCTGAGCGCGGCGGGCGCGTGCGTGGCGCATCAACGATCAGTCAGCAGACAGCCAAGAACGTATTCCTCTGGAACGGAGGCGGCTGGATACGCAAAGGTGCTGAGGCCCACTTCACGGTCCTGATCGAGTGGATGTGGTCAAAGACGCGGATCATGGAGGTTTATCTTAATGTAGCCGAATGGGGGAATGGCATATTCGGCATTGAGCAGGCGGCTCAGGAGCGCTTTGGCGTCCCGGCGAAGGATCTCACGCAGCGGCAGGCTGCTGCACTGGCTGCGGTTCTGCCGAATCCCAATCGGATACGCGTCAATGGGGGCTATGCAACGGGCCGCAGAAATACTCAGGTTCAGGCGCTGATGCGAATGGTCAGGCGTGATAATCTTGACAGTTGCGTCATCAGCCGGTAGGGCGTCCATATCCGGTTGTTCTTTGGGCGCAGCATTCCACACGAACCTGCACGAGAAACGACACAGGGTGCTGTAAGGGGGGACAGGGGGCAGCCCCCGCCCTTGTGCGCCTGAGCCGCGGGGCCCATTCGGTCCGAATACGATCAGTCTTTCGTTTCCAGTTCGACATCCCAATAGAGATAATCAAGCCAGGTCTGGTGGAGATAGTTAGGCGGGAAACGACGACCCTGCTCCTGCAGCTGAAACGTGGTCGGCCGCTGCGGTCGGTGGGCCGGATGCATGTTTATTTCATGCGCCATCCGGCCGCCTTTGCGAAGGTTACATGGGCTACAGGCGGCGACAATATTATCCCAGCTTGTGCGTCCGCCTTTCGATCGCGGAACAAGGTGATCGAACGTCAGATCTTCAGGCGATCCGCAATAGACGCACTTGAATCCGTCCCGCAGGAAAACATTGAAACGTGTAAATGCTGGCTGACGATCCTGCCTGATGAACTCGCGCAGCGCGATAACGGAAGGAAGGCGCATCGTAAGAGAGGGCGAATGGACATATTCATCATACTCAGCAATCACATCGACGCGTTCAAGAAACACCGCCTTTATCACCTCCTGCCAGGGCCAGAGTGAAAGCGGGTAGTAGGAAAGCGGACGAAAATCAGCATTCAGAACGAGGGCTGGCCATCCGTTCGGCGCGTGACTGGCAATCTGGGTCATGAGTACCCGTCGTGTTTGACAGGCCAGAAGGCGCCACCCGCCGGACCCGTCAGGTTCCCCGGATTGCGCCACATGGCTCCAGCACCCGGGGTGATCATAACGCTCTCACAGCATCATGACAGCGAGGCGACATGGCAAGCCCTTCGGGGCCGTCCCGGACGCTGATCAGGCCGCAGACCGCCATAAAGTGATCCCGAGCGGTCGTTTCGGGGGCATACGAGGAGAAATCGGACCTGTCGCGCGCCGCCAGGGCGACAGCCCGGCTCCCCGGCCGCCCGGGACGGCCTGTAGACGCCAGGCTGATTCGGGCCGGCCAGCAGGCCTATGCCCATGGGCGGATCCGGCCGCGCCTGTCGGCCGCATGTCGGTCTTAACGCCAGACAACTCTCAGGCTACCCGGCGGCTATCGGCCTCAGACAGACCGAATCTGCGCTGAGGGGCTCCCTTTCATTGATCGCCGGGCATGTATAGGAAGCGGTTATGTCAAAACAGTCGCCCATCCGAAAACGACGCCGCGACAGGTCACGCCTGCTTCAGGAACTTGCGCTCGCCGAAGGGACGGGCGATGCGGCGGCTGTCCCAGTCCTGAAAAAGCGTATTTCAGACCTCGAAAAAGAAATTACGGCTCTGGACAGGAAACGTGTCGGCTAGGCAGGCGTGCACCAGAGGCACCAGAATTCTGGCGGCCGGAAGAAGGTTACAAGCCGCCCCGCGGTTATGACACCCAGCCAGCATGTCAGAGAAATGAAAGCGGCGATGCGCGCTGGCGCCGGGGCTGCACCGCTCTCCGCTGAAGCGAGAACCGCCCGCGAAGAAAAAAGATAGAAAATTGCAACATTGATCCCGGCGAGCGCCATAAGAAGGATCTTCGTCTGTATGGCTGGATTGTAGAGATACTGGGCCGGAGCCGTCACGATAAAGAACGATCCGGTTACTGCGCACATGAGATAGCCCGCCACACCCAGCGGAACCAGACGATGCAACGCGTGCATGCTGACGCCGCGGGCGACCCCCATCATCCGCAGATCGAACATGCCGACCGTACCCATGAGCAGACAGATACCGAAGAAATGGATGATCTCTGCGGTTGGCCAGGCCCATGATGTGTTCATGAGCTGATAGATTCCAACAGCTTTGGCCCACGCCTCAATAGCATCAGGACTAAATATCGGGTCCATTATGACACCATCAGTACACTGGCTGTGTGCAGCAGAAGCTTTCCAAACACAACGACACACAGCCAGAGCATCAGGGCGACACAGGCGAGCCAGCGCGTGGATGAAGACAGTTGGGAGCCGCTGTCTCGCACTGACTGGATATGGCGGGCCGTGCGCCACAGAATAATCGTTGCGCCTGCCAGCGCGGCGAACTTCAGTCCGAAGACAGGGTTCGTGAGCGCTTTGGCGGGATAGGCGGCAAGCAGAGCCAGGCCGGATAGGAACGCAAGCGCCGCTCCAGCCCACATCACGGGAAAAAAGCCTGCGAAACGATCGAGCCGGGCCGTGGCTGCAAAACCCATGTAACGCAGACTGACCAGGACACCGCCGCCGACCAGAAGCGCCATCCCGATCGAGTGGAAGATAAGCGCAATGAAATAGGCGTAAAAGTCCTCCCGCATCCAGATGGACAGGGGGGTCTGTTCAATGGCTGCAAAAATCTCTGTCATCGGGATGAGAGAATGACACAGGCGAGGACCGGTTGCACGCGCAGATCGCCCGCCCTGTCACGTCCTCGCCGTTTGCGAGCAGAACCTGCGCCCGGTGGGCCTGAGATGTACCGTGCGGCCGGTATCTGTTCCTGCCGAAGCCTTTTTGCGCGGGCGTCAGGCAGGCTGTCGGCTCCTGTCGGTCAGGCCACGGAAGGGGTATCCCGAGAGAGCCTTGCAACTTCATGGGCTATCGCAATCGTCTCGGTATCAGCCTCGCCGGATACGCGCCCAGGACGCCATCGGCGCTGGAAGGCGCGAACGACGCACTGTGTCATCTCATCATATGATCCGCTGACGTTGATGCGATATCCAATGGCGGACAGATCGCGCTGGAGATTCTCGACAGTCAGGCCGGCGTCCCCGGGTGCAGCGCCATGGGTCATCCATGGCTCGGGTCTGACCGGATCGGGCCAGATGCCTACCCCGCTTGCCGCAAGACGTTTCCATGGAAAAAGCTCGCCCGGATCCTCTTTACGATCCGGGGCGATGTCAGAATGCCCGACAATCCGGTTCTGGGGGATAGGCCAGCGGGAGATAACCCCCTGACATAGCTCGATGACTGCGGCGATCTGAAGGTCCGGAAAGGGACGATAACCGAACTCATGACCCGGATTGACGATTTCCACGCCGATCGAGCGCGAATTCAGATCCTCATCGCCCCGCCACCAGCTGCGCCCAGCGTGCCATGCGCGCTTGTCCTCCGCGACCAGAACGAAGACACGGCCATCCTCCTCAACCATGTAATGGGCCGACACGCGTGGCTCAGACACCTCCCGCAGACGCGCAAGCGCAGACGGACCATCCCTCATGCCTGTGTAGTGGAGAACAAGCATATCGAGGCGGTGAAGCCGTTCGTTAGAATTGAGACTTGGGGCGTCAATCAGGGTGAGGCTCATTGACTGATCCTGTCTCCGACAGATGCTTCAGGAAAGCGCCGGTTGGGACGCATTCCGATGACTGCGACGCCGCAGAGTGCGATCAAACCGCCTGCGACCATTGTCCAGGTCAGGGCCTCCCCGAGGAGTGCGACGCCAAGCAGAACGCTCATCACAGGGGTCATCAGCGTCAGAGGTGAAAGCAGCGTCACATCATACCGCTTGATCAGGCTGTAGAAGCTGCCATGGGCAAAAACGGACACGCCACCCACAGCGAAGGCGCTGGCGACATTAATCCGCGAGTCAGGCGCGAGATATGCGGCCATCTGGTCTGTCTCAAGCATAGCGGATGTCGCCATCAGGGGAGTTATGGAAAAGAGGCCAATCCAGGCCTGAAGGCGCATGGCCGGCATCGGATCGATCCGCTTCATCAGTATGTTAGCAAGCGAGCCTACGAAGGCCGCGATCAGAAGATAAAGGACACCTTCCGATAATGAAATCTGATCAGGTTCGAGAACGATGATCATCACGCCGGCAAAGGCGAGGCCAATGCCTGCAAGACGCCAGATGCCGATGCGCTCCCCCAGAAACATCACAGAAAGGATGGTCGTGAACGGAACGCCAAGCTGCCCGATGACAGCTGCGGTCCCGGCTGTAGCGTTGGCGAGGCCAAGGAAAAGAAGCCCGAAATGGATTCCGGCCATTCCCATAGCTATAAGGAAGACGAGACCGATCTGCCGCGGGACAGGCAGCAGAAATGGCAGCAGAACCAGCGCCAGCAGGCTGACGCGGATTGCGGCAAAGAAGATGGGCGGGACCCCGCCATCGGTCACGCTCCAGCGCGTGATAACCAGATTGAGCGCCCACATGAGACACACAGCGACGAGCAGGACGAAGTCGGCGGGTTTCATGGGCGGATGAAAGTCTCACACAGTCAGGGCGCGCTCGTCAGCCATGACGCGCCGGCAGCGGATGCACAAGTGCTGATCCTTTATGCGGCAGGTCCGTCAGCGCGACATGCACGCTCTTCGTCCCTGCAATGCGTGCCGGCGCCCCTTAAGCGCCGGCTAAAGCTCAATGACCCAGCCATCGCCCGAGCGTCGGGCTTCAAGAGGCGCCCCATCACCCGAGGAGCGGCGGCGCGGCCGGGAGAAACGGAGAAAAACGGCTGCCAGCGCCAGCATGAGACCGATGAACGCCGCGGCCAGGAGCGTCAACACTGCAGCTGCAGCAACAAAGAGGCCGAACGCCGCATTTGCAAGAAAGACGAATATCCGTTGCATGCCGGCCCGCAGCTTTGCGAGCATGTCAGGATAACCAAGCGTTCCGGTCATAGCGGGCTCCCTCTTTCTGAAAGTGAGACCCGCGTAGAAATTGTCAATCGGTCCGCATGAGAAAACCGCGATCCGCCCTTATCCGTGCATAGGCGTTGGTGATCGCCGCTGCTTTATCGTGGGCCACGGGCTCATAAGCCCTTGGCGCCGACTTGGCGGCGGCTATCGTGTCGGGATGATGATCAAGCATGAGGCGGCGGTAGGCGGCCCGGATGTCATCAAACGAAGCATCGTTTCGCACGCCCAGGACGGCATACGGGTCATCAGCATCCTGCCCCAGATGAGAGGCCTTGATCCGACGGAACCTGTCTTCACTGAATTCAAAGAGGTCTGACACGCTTCTGAGATAAGCCAGTTCCTCGCCCGTGATGGCGCCATCGGAGCCAGCGATCTGAAACAAGCCATCCAGAACGCCCTCGAGCAGACACGGGCGATCACGATATCGTTTACCGATCCGCCGGGCGTAGGCTTCATAGCCGCGAACAGTCTGACGGGCGATGTCGAACACCCGTCGCATAGCCGGCTCATCTCCTGGGGCTGATCGGAAAACGCGCGAGAACGCTGCGACTTCATCTGTCGTTACCAGGCCATCGGCCTTCGCTAGCTTGGCCCCTAGGCCCACGACTGCTGCAGTAAATTCAAGGTCATTCGCGTCCGGTCCGCAGTTAACGGGCCCGAGCTCCACGCCCGGGGCCTCCTCGAAGGCGCGACGCGAAAGATGCGCAAGTTGCGTCCAGATGCTCATGCGGGTTTCAAAGACCATATGCGACGGGATGGCGCAATTGGCGCGGGCGGACGGCAGGCGCCCGGGGGCTTGGAATCGCCGCCCGGCTTCCCACATTCCCGTCAAGGCCGGTTGCTGGCTGTCGGTGTTGAAGCCCGGCGCAGCCGAACAGGCCGGTCAAGTTCCGGATCCGGCGTTTTCGTCCCCCCCACGTCCCCCCGCCGGATCGGAAGCGTCGCCGCCGCCCTTCAGGGGCTGGCGGCGATTGCTTTTCAGGCCATCAGGTTTTCCCCGCCAGATGCCTGATCAGATCGCCGGCAGACCGGACCGTTCCACCTGTCTCATGCTGGCCCGAGCGCGAGGCCTCGCCGCTTCTCTGAATATTCGCGGGCGGCCGATCCTGACGCCGCTCCTGCCCTGCGGCCGAACCATGGCTCCGTTTCTGATAGCCTGGTTTTTTACGGTTAACGCCCTCGGACCCGGCTGCGTTTCGGAGCTGACCTGAGGCGCCGGGCCTGTTTTGCCCCTGAGGAGAGCTACCCGGACCCTGGCGCCGGCCTGAGCGCGGCTCCACGGCTGCGCCTTCAGGCTTTGGTCCGGAGATGCGGCTGTCCGTACGCCGGCCATTCCTGCCGCCTCCCCGGCTATGGGAACGCTGATTGCGAGGTGGCTTTCCAGTAAGAGCTGTCTCATCCGAAGCAGCACCTCGCTCTGAAGCCCCCGCGGCAGCCGAAAGCTCCGCCAGGGCGGCGTCATTGCGCCGGTCTGAGGACGGTATTTTCTGGCGCGTCACACGTTCAATATCGCGCAGAAGAGGACGCTCATCCTCGGCGCAGAAGGCAACAGCCGAGCCGTCACGTCCGGCGCGGGCTGTCCGGCCGATACGATGTACATACTGCTCAGGCACGTCTGGCAGTTCGAACTGCACCACATGGCTTACGGACGCGACATCAATCCCCCTCGCGGCAATGTCAGTCGCTACAAGCGCACGGATGCTGCCGGCTCTGAAAGCCGCCAGAGACTTTTCCCGCTGAGCCTGGCTCTTGTTTCCGTGAATAGCGGCCGAAGAGACGCCGCCACTGTCGAGTATTCGTGCGACCTTATCGGCCCCACGCTTGGTTCGGGTGAACACGAGAACGCGCGAGAAGTCAGGATTTGCAAACAGCTCCGTCAGCAATCCCCGTTTACGGGCCGCCTCCACGAAAACGACCTGCTGGCTTATCCGCTCCACAGTCGTGGCCGGAGGCGCCACGGATACCTTCAGCGGCTCTTTAAGCAGCTCGGCAGCGAGCTTCTCGATATCTGGCGGCATTGTAGCGGAGAAGAAAAGGTTCTGCCTTTTGTGCGGCAGTTGCCGGACAATGCGACGGATGGGATCAATGAAACCCATATCCAGCATCTGGTCCGCTTCATCGAGAACAAGAATCTCGGTGCTGGAAAGATCAGCGTCCTTCTGTGACAGATGATCCAGCAGCCGCCCCGGAGCGGCGACAATGACATCGATCCCGCGAGCCAGCGCCTGACGCTGCGGGCCATGACTGACGCCGCCGAAGATGGTTGCAACCGAGACGCCCAGCTCAGCCCCGTAGATCCTGAAACTGTCAGCAATCTGTGTTGCGAGTTCGCGTGTCGGCGAGAGCACAAGAGCGCGGCAGCCGCGGCGGGGAGCTGCACGACGGTTGGCGGCGAGACGGTGGAGAATAGGAAGCGCAAAGGCGGCGGTTTTACCAGTACCGGTCTGAGCAATGCCCAGAAGGTCGCGGCCGGCCATCACACCCGGGATAGCGGCAAGCTGGATCGGGGTGGGGTGAGTGTAGCCTTTATTTGCCAGCGCGGAGAGAATCTGGGCGTTGAGGCCAAGGTCTGTAAACTGTGTCAAACAGGTTTCTTTCTTGTATGCAGACAGGCGCACGCCCCGTATCTCCGGGGTGCGCTGGCGGCATCTACTTAAGGGACAACCCGGCGTGCGCGGGTTTTCATGCGACTGTCAGAGCGCTCACCGGGCCGTGACCTGTTGATCAGATCTCTCACGCAGCCGGAGCGTCCATATCCCGCGCCAAACCGGCAAACCGGGGAGACGCGCGGGGTCTTATCAGCGTCAGCGGCCGAAAAGTCAACCTTGCACGCGGGCCAGGGACACGATCAGGCGCCAATAATGAGTGCGCCAATCAGGAGGGCGATCTCCAGGCGCACCCATCCCAACCCGTTTCTCAATACGTCGTTTACCATGGCGTTGGCCATAAGCGCCCGCACCCTTATTCCTCTTGCCTCTGCCCGGCTTTTTCAGCCTATGTCGCATGCACAGGTGCGCAACACTGCGCACGCAGGAGGCGACCTTGCGCGGCCTGTACGATGAGGCTGGCCGGAGACAGACGGAGAACAGACCCCGGGATGACAGAGCTGAGGAGGCGATCAGCCATTGTTGTCGGCGGCGGTCCAGCGGGCCTTGCGGCGACTGAAGTGCTGGCCGAGGCCGGATGGCGCGTCACCATCCATGAGCGCATGCCAAATCCGGCGCGTAAGTTCCTGCTGGCCGGGCGCGGCGGCCTCAATCTCACGCATTCAGAACCGCTGGATGACTTTCTCAGCCGCTATGGAGCGGCGCGCCAGCGTCTGGAGCCGGCCATACGCGCTTTCACTCCGGACGATCTGCGTGCCTGGGCCGCCCGTCAGGGGATTGAGACCTTCGTGGGCTCAAGCGGTCGTGTGTTTCCGACAATGATGAAGGCTTCCCCGCTTCTTCGCTCCTGGCTGGAAAGGCTCAGGCGTCTTGGAGTTGAACTTGTGACCCGCTCGCGATGGACCGGCTGGGATGGTGATGCTGTAAGTTTTGAAACACCCGGTGGCATCCGCCGGGAGACCCCAGATGCTCTTGTGCTGGCGCTTGGTGGAGCGAGCTGGCCGCGCCTGGGTTCGGACGGCAGCTGGACCAGACTGCTTGTCGAGCGGGAGGTGAAGGTGACCACTCTGCAGGCCGCCAACTCAGGCTTTGTAACGGCATGGTCCGACATCTTCCGGAAAAAGTTTGAAGGCGAGTCTCTGAAGGGCGCCGTATTCGGCCTGGCGGGAAGTCAGGTCCGCGGCGATGCAGTCATCACTGGCTATGGCATAGAGGGAGGCCCTGTCTATGCACTTGGACCGGCCATTCGCCGGGCGCTCCGTGACCACGGCGAAGCAAGTCTTGAGATAGACCTCGCTCCGGACATCACAAGCGCCCGTCTCGGGCAGCGCCTTGGCTCTCCTGGTCATCAGAGCATGGCTAACAGGCTGCGCAGGGCCGGGCTGTCGCCGGTCGCTGCGGGTCTCATCCGCGAAGACTGTCACGGGCGCGACCTGCCGCAGTCTGTCGAGGCCCTCGCCGACCGTATTAAGTCGTGCCGGCTCCGCCTGAGCGCCGCCGGACCCATTGAGCGGGCGATATCGACATCCGGCGGGATATGCTGGAAGAGCGTCAATACCGACTACTCCCTCAAGGGACTGCCGAACGTCTTTGTCGCCGGCGAGATGCTGGACTGGGACGCTCCAACGGGTGGTTATCTCCTGCAGGCGTGCCTCGCGACGGGGCGCGCCGCCGGACACGGCGCTGCGGCTAAGGCTGCCTAGAAGGCCCCGGCGACGGTTAGCGTAAAGGAAGGTCCCGTGCGCGTCCCGCGGAGCTCAGAGCCGGCAAAAGCCCCCGCCGGCAGACGGTTGGGTGTAAAGAACCTCCGCTCCTGATCTTTCCGGGCATCGGTGATGTTCTCGGCGCTGAGCCTTACCAGAAGACCGCCCAGAAGCGCCGTCGTCTCGACGAACAGATCAAGGCTTCCGTTTCCATCGTCCTCAGACTGAACCTCATTCAAACGGAAAGTCTTCGACACGCCGGCGCTCGCATAGTCCCATCCCCAGGCCGACTTCCAGCCGGGGATATCCTGCCTGAACTCGACGGCATACGTCCAGGGTTTATCTCCTGCGATGCGGCGGGGCTCACCATCGATCGGATCTGTGACCCTGCTGTCCTGCAGCCTCGCCTGCAGTTTCAGGATGCCCCCCGACAGTCCGAGGCTATCCAGCGGGAGGGTTGCATCTGCACCGATCCCAAAGCGTTCGCCATCACCGATATTGCCGGCGGCCGTATACACGCAGGCCGGATCGTTTACCGGCGTCGAGGGATTGCTGCACCTTACCGTATCGATACGGCGCACGATAAAGTCCTGCGCATCGTCAATCCTGTCGTAGAATGCGTTCACGGCGACAGATCCGCGCTCACCGGTCGCCTGCTTCCACTGCAGCTGCGCTTTCCAGGCCTGCTCGGGCTCAAGATCAGGATTACCGACGGTCAGGACATTGTTGATGAGAGAGAGGTTCGACGCGAATTCCGAGAAATCGAGTTGGGCGACATCTCTCTCAAGCGCAAGCCGCCACTGTGTGTTCCTGTCAGGCGTCCAGGTCATAACAGCCCGTGGCTTCGGATAGCTGAACTCGCGTTCCTGAACCGCATCACCTGCCTGACTGATCGTCGAGGCTTCATAGGTAAAACCAGCCTCAAGCGTCAGCGTTGGATCGATACGCCAGGTATCATTTATAAAAACCTCGTAGCGCGTCTCTTCGACCTTCGTTGAAGCGATGGGCAGGAAGACCGGCGAGAAGGGTCCGCCATTGCTGCTGAAGCCGAGGCTTCGCGCCTGATTGCGGTAGTTCAGCGCGCCCTCCGCTCCCAATTCGAGAGTGTTTGCAGGGTCTGTCCGGAGCGTCCATACACCTCGCAGAACATGCTCTCCGGCGCGCAGATCGGCATTGATCCGCGTGCGCTCCAGCGGTCCGCCGCTTGCCTGCTGAATGAACAGATCCTGCGGACGCCAGTTCACCATTCGGTTGACTGACGTCAGCTTGACTGCGCTGTCGGCGGAGAAGCGATGCTCATAGTCTCCGCCAAGATCGACATGCCAGATGTCTTTTTCGGTGTAGTCATCGCTTGCCTGAAGCACCAGCGCGCCACCGGCCCCGCGGAAACTGAGGCCAGACTGCACGTTGAAAAGACGCGGCATAACCTTAGCGTTGAGATTGAGAACGTCCCTTGGCGAGGCCTTCCAGCTCAGCGAACCAGTCAGAAGAAGTTCGACAAGCTGATCCTGGCTGAACTGCCGGCCGGTTGTTAGCAGCGTCCCCGTCGGCCCCTGCCGTGTAATAGCGATGTCCTGACGGCTGCCAAGATTTGTGATCTGCCCAGACAGGCGCCCGCTGAGACTGTCGGTGGTCCAGGTCCGGGCGGCGCCGATCTGCTGGCTGACACGGTCTCCGGCGTGCCTCAGCGTAGCTGCGAAGGTCGTACTCTGCTGAAGTTCCTGGGCAGGCCTCAGAACCACGTTGGCGAGCTCTGTATAACCGCGCACGTCGATATCACCTGCAGCGGCGGCGCCGATGAGCTCAAGCCTGAGAACAGAGCCGGCCGAGATGCGTTCGAGCTCCTCAGCGATTGAATCCTTGGACGATGGTCGGCGACCGTCAATCAGAACATTGCCGGCCGTCGCGCCAAAGCCACGCAGGCTTTCGCCTTCATCGATGCTGAAACCGGGCAGCTGACGAACCATGTCATAGGCCGTCACCGGACTGAAGCGTGCAAAAAATGCGGGTTCAAAGGTCTGGATGGCGCCAGCTGTAATGCTCTGATCGGATAATCCTTTGTCCTGCCCCCGAGCCTGTACCGGCAGGACGAGTGCGGCCACAGCGACGAGAAGAACAGCTCGCAAACCTCTCATGTGCCCCACCTTCCCGCCGGACAGAATACGCTCTCCCGGCATGAGGCCCGGATCCGACCTTTCGCCAAGCAGTACACGTGATGGCCTGTGTGTCACCCGTCAAATTGGCTGCCGAGCATTGCAGCGCCCGACACCCCCAGACAGGTCGCGCCCCAAACAGGCCCATGTCGTTAGGGCGCCCCGCAGCCGCCTGTCGGGGCGCAGCGGGTATGTCGTAAGGACAAGGCAAGGTGAACAGTCTCAGGCCTGCGGGAAACGTCGGAAAGCCAGGTGCGGCGCTCAGGCGGGACGCGCGGCGATATCCTAGTAATTGAGTATTGGCCGCAGCCAGCGCTCGGCGGTAGCGACATCCCAGCCTTTGCGTCTTGCATAGTCCTCGACCTGGTCCTTCTCGATTCGGCCGACAGCAAAATAGATGGCTTCCGGATGAGAGAAATAAAGGCCCGATACGCTGGCCGGGGGATCCATGGCGAAGCTGGATGTCAGCTCGATGCCGGCCGCCTCCGTCGCGCTGAGGAGATCAAAGAGCGTTCGTTTCTCTGTGTGGTCGGGCTGAGAGGGATACCCGGGCGCAGGGCGAATACCTCGATAGGCCTCGGCAATCAGCTCCTCGTTAGAGAGCGCCTCCGCCGCGGCGTAACCCCACAGTTCACGACGCACCCGCTGATGCAGGTACTCTGCAAAAGCTTCCGCAAAGCGGTCTGCGAGCGCCTTGACGATGATGGATGAGTAATCGTCTCCTTTGTCGACAAAGGCCTGCGCCTTCGCTCGCTCGCCGTGGCCTGCGGTGACAGCGAAACCCCCGATATAGTCAGCAGTCACCGCAGAGACAAAGTCGGCAAGGGCAAGCTGCCCTTTGTCGTTCGTCTTCTCCATCTGCTGACGCAGCGTGTGGAAGCGCGCACGTTCACGTGTTCGCGTTTCGTCGGTCCAGACAATCACATCATCACCCGACCGGTTGGCGGGCCAGAAGCCGACCACGCCCTTTGGACGTATCCACTGCTCAGCGATCATGCGCCCGAGAATATCCTGAGTGTCGCGCCACAACGCCCGGGCGGCGGGTCCGACAACATCATCCTCGAGTATCATCGGATAGCGACCGGCCAGATCCCAGCTGGCGAAGTAGGGAGTCCAGTCGATATAGTCGGCCAGTGTCGCCAGATCCGCCTCAATTTCCCGAACACCCAGAAACGACGGAACAGGCGGAGTGTACCGGTCCCAGGCCAGCGCAGGGGCCATGGCCCTCGCATCCTCAAGGACGACACGCGCCTTCGCCTGCCCTCCCGAGCGCGATTGCCGGATACGAGCGTACTTATCCCGTGTCTCCTCCCAGAAGCGAACGCGGCTCTCTTCGCCGATAAGCTGGCTGACAACACCGACGGCGCGACTGGCGTCGAGCACGTGCACCACGGGGGCATGGGCGAGAACGGGCTCGATCTTGATGGCGGTGTGAGCCGGACTGGTGGTTGCGCCTCCGATCAGCAGGGGCTTGCGGATGTTCAAACGCTGCATTTCGGATGCGATATGGACCATCTCATCCAGTGAGGGTGTAATCAGACCCGACAGCCCGATCATATCCGCGTTTTCTTTCAGGGCTGTTTCGAGGATCTTTTCAGCCGGAACCATGACACCAAGATCGATAACCCTGTAGCCATTGCATTGCAGGACGACGCCAACGATGTTTTTCCCGATATCGTGAACATCGCCCTTAACGGTGGCCATGACTACGACCCCGTTTGACGTCTCCGCCATACCGGTCCGCTGCTTTTCTTCTTCCATGAATGGCAGAAGATGAGCAACAGCCGCCTTCATCACACGCGCTGACTTCACGACCTGAGGCAGAAACATCTTCCCGGCGCCAAACAGATCGCCAACGATATTCATGCCCTCCATGAGCGGGCCTTCAATGACGTGCAGGGGGCGCTCAGCCTCAAGACGGGCCGCCTCAGTATCTTCAACGATGAATTCAGTAACGCCATTTACAAGCGCATGGGCCAGCCGCTCTTTCACCGGCTTCTGGCGCCAGGACATGTCGACCTTCTTCTCGGCGCCTTTCTGGCCGCGATAACGCTGCGCGATGTCAAGCAGCCGGTCGGTGGCGTCAGGGCGCCGATTAAGGATCACATCCTCAACACGTTCACGCAGCTCCGGGTCGATGGCGTCATAGATATCTAGCTGTCCGGCGTTGACTATCGCCATATCGAGGCCGTTCCGGATTGCATGGAAGAGGAAAACGGAATGCATGGCCCTGCGAACCGGTTCGTTTCCACGGAAGGAAAACGATACATTCGACAGACCGCCTGATGTTCGGGCGTAAGGAAGGTTCTCTTTTATGAGCCTGACGCCCTCGAAGAAGTCGACTGCATAGGCGTTATGCTCATCAATGCCGGTCGCCACGGCAAAGATGTTGGGATCAAAAATGATATCTTCAGGCGGAAACCCTGCGGCCGTGAGAAGATTATAGGCCCGACGGCATATGTCGAATTTTCGCTGCGCCGTCTCTGCCTGTCCCGTCTCGTCGAACGCCATGACCACTACGGCCGCGCCATAACTTCTGGCGCGCCGGGCCTGGTCGAGAAACGGCGCCTCTCCCTCCTTGAGAGATATCGAGTTCACAATCGCCTTTCCCTGGGTGTTCTTGAGACCCTCCTCAATCACGTCCCACTTGGAGGAATCGACCATCACCGGAACTCTGGCGATATCCGGCTCCGCAGCAATGAGCCGCAAAAATGTGCGCATGGCGGACCGGGAATCGAGGAGCCCCTCATCCATGTTCACATCGATGATCTGAGCCCCGTTCTGGACCTGCTGGCGCGCGACCTCGACCGCCTCGGCGTAGCGTCCCTCAACAATCAGGGACCTGAATACCGCTGAGCCAGTCACATTGGTGCGCTCGCCGATGTTGACGAAGGTCGCAGTGGTCTGTGTCACAGGGATCTACTCCGCAGCATTTCTTGTAGACGACTGGCGAGCGCAGGTGCACATCTTAAGTGCCGGCCGCGCGACAGCCAGGCTCCGGATACCTCACGCAACAAAGCTCCACCGCTCCCGTCACCGGACAAGGCTGCCTTGCTCAGCTCAGGACTGGTCATCAGGAAAGCTCAAACGGCTCGAGACCAGCAAGACGCAGAGCCGGTGGACGGACCGGAGGCTGTCGGGGCCTGAGGCCTTTTACAGCCTCAGCGACATGCCTGATGTGATCAGGCGTTGTCCCGCAGCAACCCCCAAGGATATTCACCAGACCGTCCCGAGCCCACTGCTCGACCTCATGAGCTGTCTCATGGGGCTGCTCATCATACTGTCCCATTTCATTGGGCAGTCCTGCGTTCGGATATGCGGCGACCAGTGTGTCAGCAACGCGCGCCATCTCCGCAATGAACGGACGCATGAGATCGGCGCCGAGCGCGCAGTTGAAACCTACTGCAAAGGGCCGCACATGTTTGATAGAGTTCCAGAAGGCCTCCGCAGTCTGACCCGACAACGTACGACCGGAACGGTCGGTGATGGTACCGGACACCCAGACTGGCAGAGGCTCAATACCGTCCGCCTCAAGGTCCATGATTGCCTTGATCGCAGCCTTGCAGTTGAGCGTATCGGTGATTGTCTCAATGAGATAAAGATCGACCCCGCCGAGATTGAGCGCCTTTATCTGACTGCGGTAGGCCTCGTACACCTGATCAAAGTCGACAAGGCGCGCACCCGGATCGTTCACGTCTGAAGACATAGACAGCATCTTGTTAAGCGGGCCGATCGAGCCGGCGACATAACGCTGCCTCCCGGGCTCTCGGGCGCTGATGTCATCGGCGACCCGGCGGCCGATGCGCGCGCCCTCGAAATTGATATCCCAGACCGCCTGCGCATCCAGCCGGTAATCGTCCTGGGCGATGGTCGTGGCGGAAAATGTATTGGTTTCAGAAATGTCCGCTCCGGCCTCGAAGTACAGGGTATGGAGACGCTCCACCAGGTCAGGGCGGGTAAGGCACAGAATGTCGTTGTTGCCTTTCATCTGACCGACATGATCCCTGAACCGCTCGCCGCGGTAGTCAGCTTCCTCAAGGCCCATCTTCTGGAACATGACGCCCCAGGAACCATCCAGGATAAGAATGCGCTCCTGTGCGGCGCGCCTGAGGCTTGCAATACGCTCCTGACGGTTCATGTCTGGATCTCCGGCTTGATACCCAGCAGGCGGCAGGTCGACAGCGACAGCCCAGCGCGGTTCATTGTATAGAAGTGAAAGTGATCGATGCCCTGCTCCAGGAGACGCTGACACAGATCGGCTGCGACATGGGCCGTGACGAGATCGCGGGTTTCAGGGTCATTGTCCAGACCATGGTAGAGCTCTGCGATACGACGCGGAATCGCCGTGTGGCATAGATCGGCCATGCGCTGCAGTCCCCTGAAGTTCGACTGCAGCATGACGCCCGGGACGATGGGCTGCGTCACGCCGGCGGCGCGCGCAGAATCGAGAAATTTGAAAAAAACATCAGGATAGAAGAAGAACTGGGTGATGGCCCGGGTGGCGCCAGCGTCAAACTTCCGCTTCAGGTTATCTATCTCAGCGCGCAGCGAGGGCGCATCGGGATGGACCTCCGGATAACAGCCGACAGAGATATCAAAATCTGCGATCCGGCGCGCCCCGGCTATAAGGTCGCTGGCATAGGCGTATCCGCCGGGATGAGGAGCGTAACGGGTGCCAATGCCGGATGTAGGATCCCCCCGCAGGGCCACAATGCGCTTGACTCCCGCTGTCCAGTAGTCCCGCAGGACCTGATCGATCTCATCACGGGTTGCCGCGACACAGGTGATATGGCCGGCCGGCTTGAGGGACGTCTCCGCCGCCATGCGCCGGACGATGCCATGGGTGCGTTCGCGCGTGGATCCGCCGGCTCCGTAAGTCACGGACACATAACTCGGCCTGAGGGGCTCAAGACGCTTCACGGAGTCCCATAGCTTCGCCTCCATATCAGGCGTCTTAGGCGGAAAGAACTCGAAGGAGACGCTGGGCGTCCGAATCATGCGGCTGACCTCCTCGCGAGCTTTTGGGCGTCGGCGGCCCAGACCATGACAGCAAGGCCCTTCTCGCCCTCGGGTGCGTCGAATACCCGGGCGTAACGTTCAGACAAACCGGCCTTCTCAGCCCAGCCGGACAGGTCAGCCTCACTCACGCCAAGCCGACGGTGAGCATGCTGTTCCCGCAGATGTTCATGGGCGTGAGGCGCGAAGTCGACAATCACGACCCGGCCGCCCGGCCGCAGCACGCGGGCGGCCTCGCGGATGGCCCGCAGAGGATCATCAAGGAAATGCAGAACCTGATGCAGAATGACCAGACCTGCGCAGTTATCAGGATAGGGTGTCGCTGTCGCATCGCCATGACGCACCGAAGCGTTAGACGCTCCTGATAACTCGAGCTTCGAGCGGGCCACGGTCAGCATCTGGTGGGACAGATCGATGCCTTCTACGCGGCGCGCCCTCGGCGCAAAGAGTTTCAGCATGCGGCCTGTGCCGGTTCCGAAGTCAATGACCAGGTCGAACGGGCCGGCTCCAGCGGCTGACACAACAGCCTTCTCGATTTCCTCTTCTGAATAATGAAGGGCCCGCAGCTGATCCCAGTGTTCCGCCACACGAGCGAAATAAGCGTCGGCCGCTGCCGCCCTCTCGCTTTTGACCTCGCGCAGCCGGGCGACATCTCGCTGAACATCGGGATCAGCCTGGTCGATGGTGGCGATCAGGGTATCCACCAGCGAGCGATGCAGGCCATCGCCGGGAAGCCGGTAAAAGACCCAGGCCCCTTCGGGCAGTCTTTCAACGAGGCCGGCGCTGGTGAGAAATTTGAGATGACGGGACAACCGGGGCTGACTTTGGCTGAGAACCTGCGCCAGCTCACCCACCGACAATTCGCCGTGGGAGAGAAGGTTCAGTATACGTGCGCGGGTGACCTCGCCGGCGGCGCGGAGCTGAAGCACGAGCTGGGACAGGGTTTGTCGAGGCATATAAATATATAAACATATCCTTATATCCACTACAAGCAGGCGCCGGGGCGACGGTTTCAGGGGCTGCCCCGGACCGTTTGCGAGGGCGCGCGCAGCTAAGTCAGGCGGGCCGGGAGCGGTTGATCCGAAGCGTTTAGGACGTCATACGCTTCCAGGGTCGCGGAGCTGATTGTCATGACACCGGACCTTTCTCGCCTCCGCTATGGCCTTGCCGGCGCACTGGCCGCTGGTCTGGCGGGCTGCATAAGCGCGGGATCCAACCCCGAAGACCCCTACGAGGATTTCAACCGGCAGGTCTTTGCCTTCAATGACGGTCTGGACCGCGCCATCATAAAACCCGTTGCTGAGGGGTATCGTTCCGTAACCACAAGCAGCGTCCGGGAGGGAGTGGGTAACTTCTCCGCCAACCTTGGGGAACCCCTGACGGCGGTCAACCACGCGCTTCAGGGAAACGTAGCTGATGCGGGGGCAAGCCTCGGCCGCTTCCTCATCAATTCGACCGTAGGCCTCGCCGGCGTTCTCGATGCGGCATCTGCTCTGGGTATTCGCCGCACACGGGAGGATTTCGGGCAGACGCTTGGAAGCTGGGGCGTGACCCCAGGCCCCTATCTCGTGCTGCCCTTGATTGGCCCGACCACTCCGCGGGACCTGACGGGCCTTGGCGCTGACCTGGCTCTCAATCCGCTGAATTATCCGCGGTTTGAAAATGACGAAGCGACCCGCGCCGCCACCTTTCTTCTGTGGGGCCTCAACGCACGCGCCGACGCTCTGGACGCCACAGACGAGCTCAGTCGCCAGATTGACCCTTATACAACTGTCAGGCGTCTTTACGGTCGCACACGAGCGGCCGACATCGGAGCGCCCCTTGCGGGCCCTGATAGCGCCACAGAGCTCGACGAAGATGAACTTGACTTCTGACGCCTCTACCGATGACCGCCTGGAGAGAGTTATGAAACTGTTTCGCTTCCTGGCCGCGACTGTCCTGCTCGCAACGTCGATCCCGACTGCGCTGGCCGATGCGCGATCTGAAGCTTTTGTGGACGCCAACGCCAACAGCGTACTGAGCGTGCTGAATGACCGCTCGCTGTCCGCTGAGGCGCGTGAGAAGAAATTTCGGGACTACATGAACAGCTTCGCGAACATGCCCTCCATTGCGAGGCGCGTGATCGGTGTGAAGGCACGCACCCTCAGCGACGCCGACTTCAATCGCTTTTTCAGTATCTTCGAGACGTACGCACTTCAGGTCTATCAGGTGCATTTTGATCAGTTCAGGGGCGAAGCCCTTCGCGTCACCGGCTCAAAGGATGACGGGCCGCAGCGGTCGACGGTCGAATCGATCATACGAAGCTCTCAGACAGGAAAGGATACCCGGGTGTTCTGGGACGTCCTTCTGTCAAATGACGGCAAGTCCTATCGGGTGAGAGATGTGGGCCTGGAGCTGGGAGGTTCGGTCCTTTGGCTGGCTCAGGAGCAGCAGGCTCAGTTCGTCAGCTTCCTGGATCGTAATGGAGGCGACATCGACAAACTGATCGGACGCATCAACGTCCTGCTGGACGATATGGAAGCGCGAAAAAAAGATGGCCGAGGCTCGGCCTACAAAGGCTGAAACGGATTTGTGACTGTAACCTGCGCTGGACGCTCTTGCACCCGCCCTCGCTCTTACTGCCGCCCCGGGCGCTCTCGCCCAGAACGACGGCGCGCCCAAATTCTCAGTGTCAGGCTCAACACCTGGCGCCATTCTTGATAACCCCGAAGGAAAGGCGGCTTTTGTGAAGATCTTTCCGGAGCTGGCTGATAATCCCCAGCTGGATCAGGCTCGGGAGATGACGCTTGAAGTTGTAAAAGGTTTTGCTCCGCAGGCCTTCCCGGACAACAAGCTCGCCGAGCTCAACGCCGAGCTCGCCAAGATCAAGCAGGCCTGAGCGGCTGGCTTAAGCAGGGCGCGGGTCCATCCGGACCCGCGCCTTTCTTTTTGCGCGTTCGGACGGCGCGGGCCACGCACAGCGATGGCCCGGCAGGTGAGCGTTGCGCAGACTAGCGACGACGCGGTTCGTCCATTTTTATCATTGCGATCAGGAGCGCTATGAACATGCTCACCAGAGTGGCTGACATGGCGAGGCCATAGCCCCCGGACAGAACAAGCGCAGCCCCGAGAAGCGGCGCCAGAGCCCCTACAGCTCCCTCAGCCGTGTTTGAAAGAGCCATGCGCATGGGTACGTCATGTGGATGGCCGTACTCCAGAACGATATTCGAGGTCGACATCAGGAAACCGGACTGACCGGCCCCTATGAGAAAGAACCCAAGCACAAAGATCTCGATGGAACCACCCAACATCATGACAGCCACGCCGGCGATATTCACCGCAGTAGAAAGAAGAAAGGTCGAGCGGAAACCCTGACGGTCTGACAGGTAGCCCCAGACGAGATTCGAGAGGGTATCAGCGCCCATGTAGGCGAATGACAGGATTGCAAGGCTCGCTCCGAACCGTGCCGGCTCAGCCTCTGCAGACAACCCAAGCGCAACAGCGCAGTAGAGAAACAAAAAGGGCTGACTGATCCGCGAGCCCATCACGAAAGTACGGGCGACCATGAACCAGGCAAAACCCCTGTCCTCCCGGATCAGCGCCGGGAAGTCCCTGACGCGTTCGCGAAGGCGGGTTCGTTCCCGCACAGTCGGCGGCTCGGGCTCACGCATCATGATCTGCAGGGCGGTCAGTCCCAGGCTCGTCAGAATGAAGGCCAGAAAGAAAGTCGTGGCGTAGCCATTGCCAAGGACATGATTGCCGACGAGCCATGAACCCGCAAAATAGGATAGCAGCGCAGCAATGAGACCGCCCGTGAGATTACGCCAGGCCTGCAGTCTCCCCCGCAGTCGTATCGGAATGACCTTTGCGAGCAGGAGCTGGAAAGCTACACGCTGCGGCCCCTGAAAAAGGCCAAGAAGAAAGAGAAACAGCAAGGCGAATACCAGCGCCGGCGGGCCCGCCATGAACCAGCCCGAGATGGCAAGTCCAAGGATCTGCAGACGCATCAGCAGACCCAGGGTGACAGACACGGGCAGGATCTTCTTGCGGTGCTCGACCTCTGAGGCGCCCACAATAGGGGATATGATGCCGCCGAGCTGCTGCAGACTGGTGCCGATACCGACCCAGAAATCAGAACCGGATATCGAATGCAGATAGGCCGGCACAAACGTTGGGGTGCTGACCAGGCGGAAACCCGTCATCCCAAGCATGCCGTGAAGAAAATGGCCTGTATAATTACGCTTCAGATTATCTTCGACAAATCGCTCATAGGCGGCGTCCGCCTCAACCACGGCTGATAATCCCCGCTCGGATCTGTCCGCCAATGCCCTGCCCCTTGCGGCTGGCGCTCCTGCCTGACCAGGGGCGCGCCGCCTTTCAGCTTCTAGTCCTGCTTCGCGCAGTCTTAAAGTGCGTCGCGATGATGCGTCTTTGGTCCCCTTCTATCCAGCGCCCCCGTTGATGACGGTCCGGAGCGTCCGTCGGTGGAGGGCGCTGATCGGTCGCCATGCCCGCGCCTGCGCCCGACGCACTCGTGGTCAGATCAGAGGCTCAAAAGACCCGGATCACCGCCCTGTGCAGCGATATTGACCGTCACCGTCCGCTCGGTTGCGAAGCGAGCGACATAGTGAGGTCCGCCTGCCTTGGGGCCCGTGCCTGAAAGACCGGAGCCGCCGAACGGCTGTACGCCCACGACAGCCCCGATGATGGAACGGTTCACATAGACATTGCCAGCCCGGACGCTGGCCTTGACTGCCTCGACAAAGCCCTCAAGGCGCGAATGGATCCCAAGAGTGAGGCCATAGCCTTTGGCCGACAGAGCGACGCCGAGAGAGGCCACATCTTCCGTTTTATAGCGGACAATGTGCAGTATCGGACCGAATATCTCGCGATCCAGCTGATCGACAGATGACAGCTCGACGATCGCAGGTCCAAAAAATGCGCCACGCTCACGAAGCGGACCGATATCACGTCGCCAGACGCGGGCGAGAGCCGACATGCGCTCAAGATGCGCATCAAGCAGTGCGCGGGCCTCACTGTCTATAACTGGTCCGATATCTGTGGCGGCATCGGCGGGGTCGCCGATGATAAGCGCCTCCATAGCGCCCCTGATCATATCTATCGTCTCATCGGCTGTCTCGTGCGGCAAAAAGAGAATGCGCAGGGCCGAGCAGCGCTGACCTGCCGATCGGAAAGCCGACATAACAACATCATCGACAACCTGTTCGCGAAGGGCCGTGGTATCGCAGAACAGCGCATTCAGACCGCCTGTCTCGGCAATCAGAGGAACGATTGGGCCATCCTTCGCCGCCAGGGTGCGATTGATGATGCGCGCAACCTCCGTCGACCCTGTAAAGGCGACCCCGGCGCAGCGGAGATCGGCGGTCATTCGGGCGCCGACAGCGCCGTCGCCGACAAGCAGATGGAGGGCGCTGGTTGGCAGCCCGGCCTGATGAAACAGTTTGACGGATTCGGCGGCGATGAGGGGTGTCTGCTCGGCCGGTTTTGCAAGGACCGTGTTTCCTGCGGCGAGCGCTCCGGCAATCTGACCGGTGAAGATCGCAAGGGGGAAGTTCCACGGGCTGATGCAGACGAATACGCCACGCCCCATGAGTTCAAGCGTGTTTGTTTCCCCAGCCGGCCCGTGTAGCTGCTCAGGTCCCCGAAACATCTTCGCTGCATCACGCGCATAGTACCGGCAGAAGTCGACAGCCTCGCGGACCTCGGCGACACAGTCATCAAGCGTTTTGCCGCCCTCACGGGCAAGAATCGCGATGAAGCGCTCGCGCGCGCCCTCAAGGGCGTCGGCCATCGATTCAAGAATGGCGGCCCGGCGGGCCCCACCCATGGCGTTCCACTCTGGCTGGAAGGCGCAGGCCGATACAAATGCGGCGTCGATCTCGGCGGGTGTCGCAGACGCTATGCGGGCGACTGCGCACTGATGATCGGCCGGAGAACAGGCGATAACGGCGCCAGCATCCGTCATGGCGCCGTCGATGATGCTGCTCGCGAGGCCCACCCCGTCCGCATCCAGCTCAGCGATGGCTGCGCTGATCCGGTCACGCACAGCCTTTGAAGCCAGGTCCAGTCCAGCGGCGTTGAGGCGAGAGGGACCATACAATCCCGGAGGCGGAGGAATACGCGGATGCCGCTGAGGTGAGGCCGCAAGCAGTGCATAGGGGTCAGCCGCGATACGCTCGGCAGGTACGTCCTCGTCGAGGAACGCGTGGACAAAGGATGTATTGGCTCCGTTTTCCAGAAGGCGCCGGACCAGATAGGGCAGCAGATCCTGATGCGCGCCGACGGGCGCATAGACACGCACCGGGCGCTCACAGTCGGCGGCGCGGTAGAGCGGTCCTCCCATGCCGTGAAGGCGCTGAAACTCATACGCATTGCACCTCTCACGCCGGGCCATCAGCTCAATGCTGGCGAGCGTATGAGCATTGTGAGAAGCAAACTGCGGAAAAACAACGGGACCGGCCTTCAGAAGAGCCTGGGCGCAGGTGAGATAGGAAACGTCCGTCGCCGGCTTCGTTGTGAAGACCGGATAGTCCGGATGTCCCTCGACCTGTGCACGTTTGACCTCTGCGTCCCAGTAGGCGCCCTTTACGAGGCGGACCATCAGGCGGCGGCTACGGGTCTGGGCGAGGCCGGCGAGCCAGTTGATCACCTGTTCACCCCGCTTCTGGTAGGCCTGAACAGCTAGTCCCAGACCCGTCCATGAGGCCGTCTCGGTCTCCCCGCAGAGACGCTCAAGCAGGGAAAGCGACACGACAAGACGGTCCGCCTCCTCGGCATCGAGGGTAAGATTGATGTTATGCCGCCCCGCCCGCCGGGCGAGCTCTGCAAGCATCGGATAAAGTTCCCGGTGTATGCGCCCGCTCTGGACGGCGCGGTAGGCCGGATGCAGAGCTGAGAGCTTTACGGAAACCCCGTCCGTGTTTTCCGGAGAGGCTCCGGCTCTTGCCTGTCCGACGGTCTCTATTGCGTGGACATAGCTATCGAAATATCGCCGGGCGTCGGCCATGGTCCGGGCGCCCTCGCCAAGCATATCGAAGGAGTGTGAGGCGGCCTCACCTTTCCTGATCGCGCGCTGGCCGCGCCTGATAGCCTCTTCGATGGTCCGGCCCATGACGAACTGGCCGCCCATGATACGCATCGCCTGCATCATTGCAGCACGGATGACCGGCTCGCCCGCCTGGCGCGCCAGTCGCGATATGAAGCCGGCAGGATCCTCACCCGCCTCCTGCGGCGGGCGCACGATGCGTCCGGTCAGCATGAGCCCCCAGGTCGAGGCGTTCACCAGAAGGGAGGCAGACTTACCATTGTGATCGCCCCAGTCACCGGACGCAATCTTCTCTGCAATCAGCGCATCGGCCGTTTCAGAATCCGGGACCCGAAGGAGAGCTTCGGCAAGGCACATCAGTGCAAGGCCCTCGGGATTGGACAGACCAAACTCCTCGAGAAAACTCTCCATCACTCCAGACACGCGCGTCTGCGCCCGCGCCCTGATAATGATATCTCGGGCGGCGCCGGACGCGGCCCGGCGTTCGGCCATCGTCAGCACCGGACGGCTCAGGAGCCGGGCGACAGCGCGGGCCTCGTCCTCATATTTGGACGTATCAAGCTCATCGGGCTCACCCGCCCCGGCGTGTGTATGCGCCAATTCCCCGCGATCTGTCATAATCTTAAGCTCCCCCGGACAGTCCCCGCGAATCGGCGAGGCGGCGATATTGCTGAGCAAGCATGGACGTAATCCCTCAAGGCCCTTAATCAAACCCGGGCGAGCCGCCCGGCGCGCGTTCAAAAGGACCCTTCCGACCGCCATGCGCATCATGCTCGTAACGGATGCCTGGGACCCGCAGGTGAACGGCGTTGTCCGCACGATGAAGCGCGTCATCTCCGAATGCGAGGAGATGGGTCACACCTGGGATATTGTTTCGCCAAACGGGTTCAGAACGATACCCCTTCCGACCTATTCTGAGATCCGGCTCGCGTTCGGCGCAAAAAAAGTGATTGAGGAGCGTTTCCTCGAGTTTGTGCCGGACGCCGTTCACATCGCTACCGAGGGCCCTCTGGGCTGGGCGGCCCGCGCTGTCTGCCTGAGACACAAATTCCCCTACACGACAGCCTACCATACGCGCTTTCCCGAATACATCGCGGCGCGCTTCTTCTTCCTGCGTCCGTGGATGGGCTACATGTATGTGCGCGAGTTCCATAAGTATTCCGGGCGCGTCATGGTGGCGACCCCGTCCATGCGGGATGAACTGGAGGCGCAGCGATTTAAGAACATTATTCCCTGGTCGCGGGGCGTCGACACGGACCTCTTCCATCCGGCCCGACGGACCGTAGACAGAGGCCCTTTCAGGGGCATGAAACAGCCTGTCTGGCTGAACGTTGGCCGCGTCGCGGTGGAGAAGAACATAGCCGCTTTTCTTGAAACGCCGCTTGAGGGGTCGAAGGTGGTGGTGGGCGACGGGCCACAGCTGGAAGCGCTGAAGGCAAGGCATCCGGATGTACACTTCCTCGGTGTCAAGCAGGGTGAGGAACTTGCTGACTGCTTTGCCAACGCAGACTGTTTCGTCTTCCCCAGCCTGACGGATACGTTCGGGCTCGTCATACTCGAGGCCATGTCGGCCGGAACGCCGGTGGCCGGATTTAACGTACCGGGGCCACGCGACCTGATACCCGGGACCGGGGCCGGAGCCGTCAGTGAGGATCTTGTGAAGGCCTGCCAGGAGGCCCTGACCTGCTCGCGTCAGACCACGCGCGCCTATGCTGAAACCTATTCATGGCGCGCCTGCGCCGAGCAGTTTATCGACAATCTCGAGCCTTTGCCTGTCCCAGAACGGCGCCGCTTCTGGAAGCGGCTTGCGCGCCTGCGTTACGCGTTACGCATACGTCAACGAAAACCGCGGGCGCCTGAACCGACAGCGCCTGGACAGACCGATCCCGGCGGCCCCGCGGCTCAGGGTTCCGAGACAGGACGGGCAGACTGATCTGCCAGACCGGTGTCGCCTGCCGATCGCTCGCGTCTCTGGTCGGACAGCTCGGCCCCGCTCCGGACCCCGCCCCTTTCCGCAGGCATGGAAATTGCGGAGCAGGCGGGTCGGAGCGAAGTCAGATGAGACGGACACTTCTTCTTGCAGGCGGTCTGGCGCTGGCAGCCGCTCCAGCCGTACTCAACCTGGTCTGGCCAGAAACCGGCGAGGCAGCGGTTAACCGTACAGTCGCGCTCAGCGGGCCGATACAGTCCTTCAGCCAGTCAGAGGACCGCATTCAGATCAGGCTGGCGCTCCCGGCAGCGGGCGCTGCGGGAGCCACGGCGCGCGAGTTAGTTGTCAGCAGCAGCGATGGCTCAGTCATGACCATTCTGCTCCGGCCAGGACAGGAGTGGGCCAGCAGCGCTCTGCCGCCGGCCCTGGCTACTGCCGGGACGCTGAACATCAGCATCCGCTGATCCCCTCAGGGGACGACAACGCCGTCCGCGTCGACAAAGCGGACATCGCCGATGTTGAGCTCGCGGACGCCACGCTCAATCCGGGCTCGGTCGCCGACGATGACCCAGACGTGGTTCTGGTTGGGAATGATCTGTCGCGCCATGGCCTCAATGTCAGCTGGGGTGGCGGCCCTGTAGGTGTCTGCATAGGTCGACCAGTAATCAGCCGGCAGATTGAGCTGGTGAATATCCGCCAGCGCGCCCATGACAGCTCCAGATGTCTCCCACCGGCTCGCCAGGCCGAGCAGCGTGTTCGTGCGGACCGTGTTGAGTTCGGCGGCGCTCGGGGGACGCCTGCCGACGACATCAGCAAGCTCCTTCTGCAATTCGGCAAGAGCGCCCTTGGTCTGATCTGTCTGAACGGGCGCCGAGATAAGGAATGTACGCGGTCCGCGTCCTCCGCTGATCTGCGAACGCGCACCGTAGGACCAGCCCTTGTCTTCGCGCAGGTTCATGTTGACGCGGCTGTCAAAGTTACCGCCGAACAGGGCGTTAAAAGCCGACATCCGCGTATCTTCGGCAGGATTGCGGGGCGGCAGCGTGGCTCCCACCAGGATAACTGACTGAACCGAATCGGGCCGGTCGACGATGTAAATGAGCGGTCGGGAGGGTCGCTGGCCGACGGCTACCGGCGCCGCCGTGCCGGGCGCATTCGTCCATCCCGCAAGGGCCGCCTCAAGCTTCGGCGTGATTTCGGCGAGGGTCGTATCGCCAACGATGAAAAGCGTGGCGTTGTTGGGACCATACCAGGTCTTGTGAAACGCAGCAGCATCGGCCGGTGTCAGCCCCGTGATGTCGGATGGCGCTACTGGACGTCCGTAGGGATGCCCATCTCCCCAAAGAATGCGCGACATTACCCTCTGGCCAATTGCCGCGGGATTGCTCAGCTGCTGCTGGATCGACTGGACAGTCTGCGCCTGAATGCGGGCGAAGTCGCCTGCTGGGAAGGACGGATTGCGCAGAACATCAGCCCAGATGCCCATGACACGGTCCAGCGTCGGCTTCAGGGCCGTAAACTCGACAGCTGACTGCTCTCCGCCCCCGCTGGTTCCCAGGAAAGCCCCGAGCCGGTCAATTTCATCGGCGATCTGGAGAGCCGATCGCGTGGTTGTACCCTCATCCAGCATGTTAGCCGTGACTGAACCAAGGCCGGCGCGGATCGCGGACAGGTCGGCCGGATAGCCGGTATCAATCTGCATGGAAACGCTGATCTGCGGGGCGTCGTGCCGTTCAACGAGATAGACCTTCATTCCGTTCGACAGCGTGGCTGTCTTGTAGCTAGGGAAAGATGCGTCCGCGATCGCACCGGGCAGAGGAAGCCGTGAGCGATCGACAGGCGGTCGGAAGGCGCTCGGGGCGCCGAAGGGGAGTACAGTCAGCGTGTAGGAGCCGCGCGTCAGCCACTTCGCAGCCGCCGCCCTGACAGAAGCGGGAGTGGCCTCCTCCAATCGCTTCAGGGAGGCTTTCCATGCTCCCGGATCATCAGCGATCATTTCCCACTGGCCAAGCTGAGCGGCCTTGGATGACGTGCTCTCAAGGCCGCTGATGATGCCGGACACCGTCTGAACAATGTTTCTGTCAATCTCAGCCGCGGTGGGCCCGGAGGCGACGATACGGCCGATCTCCTCGTTGATAGCGGCTTCAATCTTGCCCAGATCTGCGTCGGGTTTGGCCGTGACCACGACGCGAAACTGACCTGCTATCTCGCTTTGAGGATTAGCAACAGCCACGCTGGTGGCGACCTGTTCATCGTAGACAAGTCGCTTCGTCAGCCGTGAGTTCCGGTCCCCGCCCAGTGCTGCCGCGACATGATCGAGAAGCTCGCCATCGGGATGACCCAGCTGGGGAACATTCCAGGTGATGTAGATGCGCGGCTGAGGGACGCGATCATACATGACCTCCCGCTGACCGTCTGCGATAGGCGGGACCCATGACTTGGGCTGCGCCGGCGGCGGGCCGGGCGGTATCTCGCCGAAGAACGCCTCGACGCGCGCCCTCGCCTCCTCCGGCTTAATGTCGCCTGCAAGCACGAGAATTGCGTTGGAAGGACCATACCATGTCCTGAACCATTCCTGGACATCGGTCATGGAAGCGGCTTCGAGGTCTTCCATCGATCCTATGACGGTATGACCGTAGGGGTGTTCCTCCGGATAAGTTGCGGCGACGATCTGGTTGAACACTTTGCCATAGGGCTGGTTCTCGCCCTGACGCTTTTCATTCTGGACAACGCCGCGCTGTTCATCGAGCCGCGCCTGATCCACGGCGCCCAGCAGATAGCCCATGCGGTCGGATTCCAGCCAGAGGATAGAATCGAGGGCGGCTTTAGGCACGGTCTGAAAGTAATTGGTTCGATCAGTGTTTGTGGTGCCATTCTGATTGGTCGCGCCAAACTGCTGCGTCGCCTTGAAAAAATCGTCGTTGAAGTTCTGTGACCCATTGAACATCAGGTGCTCGAACAGATGAGCAAAGCCTGACCGGCCCTTGGGCTCGTTTTTTGATCCGACATGGTAGATGAGATGCACCGTGACGGTCGGCGTCTTGTTGTCCTCATGTACAATGAGGGTCAGCCCATTCTGCAGCACGTATTTCGTATACGGGATGTCATAGTTCATGGCGGCGATCTCAGCCACGAGCGGATCGCGGGCGGGCGGGACCAGCGTCGTTGCAGCGTCAGCCGCCCCAGAGGCGGCCTCAGGCGATCCCGTCGCGGCAAGCCCCGCACACGAGACGGCCGTCAGAACCGCACATGCGACAGCTCCGAATTTGAGCGCTGACCGGCTATGGAACATTCCTGACCCCTTGGCTTTCGACCTTACTGTAAGCCGCCTCCGTTGCGAGGCAACCCTTATCGCCCGGAGGACGCCGCCTCACAGCCGTGGACCATATATGACCCCGCCCCGCCCCGCGTAGGCGCCCAGAACCTCCCGACCGGCCTCCGCATGAAAGCCATCCTGAAAAACGACGCCTCGCGCCGCCATCTCGGCGCGTAGCTCGGATACGCCTGCGCCCTCGCTGAAGCCGAGGGACAAAGCGTCCTGCCGGCCTGCTGCAGACACGATGCGTCCGACCTCCGCCCAGTGGGCGGCGCCCAGACACATGATGCAGGGTTCGCATGAGCAGAACAGGCTGATCACACCGGCGCCCGCCGGACGCCCGCCAGCCAGGCACAGGGCGACCACCTCCGCGTGGAGCAACGGGTTGCCGCTGCTCAGAGACATGTTGACGCCCGCGGCGATCACCGCGCCTGTGGCTTCCTCGCGAACGACGGCGCCGAACGGCCCGCCTCCCTGCTCGAGGCTCTGGTGGGCGATCCGTATGGCGAAGTCCATGCAGTCCGAATCAGACACGGGAGCCTGGGGCGGTAGCAGCCCCCCAAGCCAGCGCGGAAGTCTTATCTCAGCCAGGCTTTTAAGTGATGATGACGACGCCATGATAAGGCTCCCCCGTGATTTGAAGGTGCAGCAGGAAGACGCCGGACGGAAGCGGGCATCCGGACCGGAAAAGAAGGCTTCAGGAGGCTATAACGCCTCTCAGGGGGTAGCCTCGACCTTGGCCCCGGCGGGGGCCGGAGCGAACGGTGACTGACGCGTCTCCGACAGGCCGCAATAATTTGTTTACATGCCGCAGCCTAATCCCTATATGCGATTTGCCGGCGGACATCGGCTCGAGGCTCTGCGCCTTGATTCCACGTGGCGTCTGACAGCTCTGTTGCGAGCTTCGGATGACGTGTGCGGGTTGAGAGGCAGACTTAACGGGTCAAAGATCCGTACTAACGCCGGATTAGGTTTAACAACTAACAGGGGTGTACGTGAATTGCTCACGTTTCATAAGCCCCTGGACCTGGTCCGGGAACGACTCCCTGAGAAGCCGGTTGCCTGCGTGCGACCGGAGCGGGTTTCGTTAGCGGCGTCCTGGTTCAGGGATAACTTTCCGGGCGACGTCCTTTATGCCGTGAAGGCCAACCCATCGGCATGGGCTCTGGATGCCATGTATGGCGCCGGTTTGCGCTGGTTTGATGTCGCGTCGGAAGAGGAAGTGAGGCTGGTCGCCTCACGGTTTGCTGACGCGACGATCGCATTCATGCATCCGGTCAAATCACGCAAAGCGATTGAGCGCGCCTATTTTGATCATGGCGTGCGCATCTTCTCACTCGATTGTGAGGCCGAACTCGAAAAGATCATTGCAGCGACCCATCGCGCTGATGATCTGACACTGGTCGTCCGGCTGGCTGTGAACAATGCGGATGCGGTCTATGCACTCTCGCATAAGTTCGGTGTCAGCACCGACAACGCCCCGCCCCTGCTGCGTAAGGCGCGCACCTATGCCGACAATCTCGGCGTTTCCTTCCATGTCGGATCGCAGTGTATGAACCCCTCTGCTTTCCGCGATGCTATGGAACTCGCCTCCGGGCTTATCCGTGAGGCTGGCGTCATTGTAGATGTCGTCGACGTCGGCGGCGGGTTTCCGTCAGCCTATCCAGGCATGAGCCCGCCAGACCTCGATCTTTACATGAGCGTCATCAGGACAGGTTTTGAAACCATGCCTGTGGCGATGAACGCCCGCCTGTGGTGTGAGCCGGGCCGCGCGCTTGTGGCTGAGTCAACCTCGATTCTTGCGCGCGTCGAACTCGTGAAGGACGGCGCTCTTCACATCAATGATGGTAGCTATGGCAACCTCTTTGATGCAGCCCACTGCAAGTGGCCCTTCCCCGTCAGGGCTCATCGGCCCGACGGCGATTTCGAAGGCGGGGAGCAGGGCTTCAAGCTTTTCGGCCCGACCTGCGATTCGATGGATGTCATGGAAGGTCCCTTCGTCCTGCCGGCAGACATTCGAGAGGGCGATTACATCGAGTTCGGCATGCTCGGCGCCTACGGCGTTGCGATGCAGACCCGGTTCAACGGTTTTGGCGAGACCGAGACCGTCGCGGTAAGGGACCTGCCATGGACCTCGATGTATGAGACCCCGGCGACTGATAAGTCTCGGACGGCCGTCGGGCGACGCACACATCGTAAATCGCCGCGTCGCCTTAAAATCGTTCGTTAGCTCTGCGGTCGCATCCGGCGCGGACGGGCGGGGGCCGCCGTATGCGTTGCGATTTAGCTTTGAAAGGTCTGGCGCGCTGCTATACCCCGCGCCAGTTCCGGCGCCTGACAGTCGTCCGGATCGCCAAGGCTGGCCGTCGCCTTCTGACGTCCTAACCCCTGGAGACGATGTAAAATGGCAACCAAATCGGGCAAGACCTCCTCCGCCAAAGCCGCGCCGGTCAAACCGGTCGCAAAGAAGCGGAATAATGCAAAGGCGCAGCTTCTGTCGAAGACGGTCGAGCATGTCGACATCACGTCCTACGATGCGCGCGCCATCATCGACTCGATGCGCAAGATGTCCTTCTCCTCACGCGATACAGCTCGCGCCGCCGACATTTTCGACATGGCGCTGAAAGAAAAAGGCTGTTCGACCTGGCTTATTCTCGCCGGCTCAACGTCGGCGGGCGGATGCATGCATGTCTATCGCGACATGGTTCGGTTCGGCATGATTGATGCGATCGTCGCTACCGGCGCCTCAATCGTCGATATGGATTTCTTTGAGGCGCTGGGCTTCCGGCACTATCAGGCTGCCGGCGAGGTTGATGATAACCTCCTGCGCGACAACTATATCGACCGGATTTACGACACATACATCGATGAAGAAGAACTCCAGGCGTGCGATCATACCATCTACGAGATCGCACAGTCTCTGGAGCCACGGGGTTACTCGAGCCGGGAGTTCATCCACGAGATGGGCAAATGGCTAGCCGCCGGGAACGCAAAAAAGAAGGGTTCGCTGATCCAGACCGCCTATGAGGAGGGCGTCCCTATTTTCTGCCCCGCCTTTGTTGATTCCTCGGCTGGTTTCGGTCTGGTCAAACATCAGAAGGACCGGGCCAAGGCCCGGAAGCCCTATATGATGATCGACGCTGTGGCTGACTTCCGGGAGCTGACAGATATCAAGATCGCCGCAGGCTCGACCGGCCTGTTCATGGTTGGGGGCGGCGTGCCGAAAAACTTCGCCCAGGATACCGTCGTCTGCGCTGAGATCCTCGGGGTCGAGGCGGAGATGCACAAATATGCGGTGCAGATCACTGTCGCCGACGTACGCGACGGAGCCTGCTCTTCCTCCACTCTCAAGGAAGCGGCCTCGTGGGGAAAGGTGCAGACAACCTATGAACAGATGGTCTTCGCCGAAGCCACGACGGTCGTACCCCTGATCGCCTCAGACGCCTATCACCGCGGCGCCTGGAAGAACCGCAAGAAGCCCCGCTGGGCCAAGCTGTTCGAATAGAAAAGACCCGCTATCATGATACAGGGCCCGTCGTGAGGAAGGCGGGCCTTTTTCATTGTAAGGTTGGTCGCATGCATCTTTTGGGGGCCGCATTCGGGATGAGCCTGGCGCTCTTCGCAGCCGGGTGCTCAACGGCGCCGTCCGCGCCACGGACTGACAGCGACACGGCGGGGCCGGCCCGGCAGACCAGTCCGGTCTACATAAATATTTCTCCCGAAGCTGGCGGCGTGCGGGTGAGGTACGCCCTGCCTGGCATCGCCAGCCTGTTTGCCTTCCGCGACAATGCGAATGATATCCGGACAGACACCTGGAGCACGCCAACGCCCGGGGCGAGCCTTGCGCGAAATCATATCGCCCTTGGCGAGGGACTGCGCGTATTCGACATCGAGATCCGACCCGACACACAGCAGCGCGATCGTATTTATCCGTCCCTCAGCAGGATCGGCGAGGGCTGGCTCATCTACGCCCCGCACCTCCTGCCGCCGGAGGAAAGTGGTCAGCCCTTCAAGGTCAGCTACAGCCTGCCCGACGACTGGGTCCTTCTTGGTCCAACCGACCCGGACGGGGCGGTCGCCGTGAATGGGTGGGTGTTTGCCGGACCAGCAGCCCTGGTGGAACGCGGACGTACACATGTCGCAAAGGCGCCATCTACGCCCGCCTGGCTGGGCCAGGAGGTGATTGAAGCGGCCAGTCAGGCGGCGGCCTTCTTCGAAAGGCGCCTGGATACGCCTCTTCAGACCCCGCCCGCGATCATCATCGGGGTCTACGAGGAAGACAGTGCAAACACGGTAAGAGGCGATGTGACGCCTGGCGCCATGATGTCCATACGCTTCTTCGGCAGGGTGTGGATGCGCCCTGACACGGCGAGCGCACGACAGGTGCGCGAAATCCTGGCGCACGAAATCTTCCACTTCTGGAACGGCGGAATTGCAACCTCCGCAGATGATGTACTCAGACCCTGGCTTCATGAAGGCGGGGCAAGTTATGCCGCCATGCTTGCACTGGATCCGCCGGTAAGCCCGCAGGACCCGGCTTTTCTGGCGCGCCTCAACGAAAATCTGTCACAGTGCCAGTCCGCGCTGGGGCCTGGTGAGACACTTCGGACGGCGAAGAACCTGGCGTCAGGATCTGCGCCTTATGCATGCGGCGTTGTCCTGCAGTGGGCCTGGGACGCCGGTCTTCGCTTTACCTCGGATAACAGACGGGATGTTCTCTTCCTGTGGCGTGACATGATAACAGACGCCAGTCGAAACGGCGGCGTCTATTCGCTCGAAACGGCCGTGCGCCTGGCGCCGCAAGAGGCTGCAGCCTCGGCCAGTATCCTGCTGGATCGCGGCTCAGCGGACCGCTGGGAGGCTTTTGCGGACGCCATGACCGGTTATGGGGCGCAGTTTATCCGTGAGCGCGACGCAGGTGCGGACGCCAGCACCGCCGTCATGCATGTCCTGGCCCAGCACTGCATCGGCCAGCGCGGCCTGACGGCTGCTGCGACCTACATCGTTTTCAACACGGGCGTTCGCTGCGGACCGCTGAGCGGCGATAAGGAATTTGACGCTGTTGCAGGCCTTAACGTTGTGACAGAGGCGGGACTGATCAATGACCGGGTGCGCGACATCTGCGCCGCCAGTGGCGTTGTCACCTTCAGCCGCCGCGGCCGGCTGACGGCGTCGGCCGACTGCAGTCTGCCGCTGCCGCCAGCCAGCACGTTTCTGCGTGTGACGTCAGCCTTTTCGGGCTGAGGCTTCTGTGACCGACCGGCGCTTCCGCCTCGCCGGCAAGGGCCTGCAGCTCACATTTGCAGAATGAGCGCCGTCATCTTGCTGGGCGCGAGGCAACGTGATTGCCTGCGTCCAGGGCGAAGCTCAGGATGTAATCATGATTGGCTATACAACGATCGGCGCGACAGACATCAACAGAGCGCTGAGCTTCTATGATGGGCTGCTTGCCCACCTGGGCGGAAGGCGGGTGATGGAGACGGGAAGCGGGCAGCTTTATGGTTTTTCTCAGGGGCCGCTCTTTGGCGTACTAAAGCCCTTTGACGGGGCGGCTCAGCATCCGGGCAATGGCACGATGATCGCTCTGCGCTGTCCGGACCGGGACACCGTCCAGAAGATGCATGCGCAGGCTCTGGCGCTGGGCGGAAGCGATGAAGGCGCGCCCGGCGAGCGGGGCGGCGGCTTCTACGGCGCCTATTTCCGCGATCCCGACAGAAACAAGCTGTGCGTCTTCACTATGGACTAAGGCTCAAACACGCCCTGCCTGAGCCGGAACAGCATCAAGCCACCCTCCGGCAACGCGCAGAGGCGCCGGGGTGGGACAGGCTCTCCATCCGCACACCACCCTGCGTGAGGACGCGCACGCTTCCTGACGTCTAAGTTAAGGCGCAAGGCGGCCGCTCGACGGCTAGGGAGAACGTCAGACGGCATGCGCCGTCCCTGTCTGGTCTCATGCAGATCCGGGACGCCAGCGCTCTCTCATACGCATCGATCGCAGGTGTTGGAGCGCTCGAGGCGCACCCGCACGTCTGTCAACCGCCGGCCAGAGCGCCCTGCCTGCGAGCAAGATTATCAAGAGCTGAGCGGGCTTCAGGATCGCCGCCACCCTGACGCTGAGCCGGACGATCCCCGATTTGTCCTTCGGCCGGACGACGACGCCGGCGTCCGCGACGGTTGCGCCCCTGCCGCTCGCCCTGCTCGCCTTCACCGCGATCCTCTTCGCGGGCGCCAGCCTCAGTCGCAGTCTCCTCCGAGCTGTCGCTGTCGTTCTCGCCGTTCTCGCCGTCCTCCTCGCCGCCATCGGCCTCCGCCTCGACGGTCGCGTCCTCGTCGCTATCTTCGTAATGCGGCCTCGCCGTTTCATGCAGCTCGCCTTGCGGAGCGCCGGCCTCGCCGGGCTGGGCTGCGACGCCCTCCGGCGCCGGCTGGCCGGTTACATACGAGCCTTCTCCGCCCTGCTGCTGAAGCAGGCGTTCGCGCGGCATGGTCGCAGCCATGACGCGATAATAGTGCTCGGCGTGCTGAAGATAGTTCTCATACTTGACGCGGTCGCCGCCCGACTGGGCGTCACGCGCGTACTGAGAGTACTTCTCATAAATCTGAGCAGCCGTTCCCCGGATCTTGACGTCCGGACCATTGCTCTCGAGCGAACGGTTACCGTGATTATGGCTGTGTCCGTGGCCACCGCCACCACCGCCGCCGGGTTTACGCCCGCGCCCCCGCTGACGCTTCATGAAACCATCCCTGATCTTCAGAGTGTATATCGCCCCAATTGGACGGAGTTTTGGCCTGTCACTTACAGACCCGTCCGGACGCTTGGTAAGGTTACCGGCGCTTAAGCCAGGAATCGCCTGCAGCCCGTCAATGCGGACGTTAGCGGGTTTGGTCGGCTACGCCAAGAGATTTCATGAGAGAATTTCCTCCGCCCTGCCGGCGGCCGCGGGATGATCAGCAGGCCTGCGCGCAAACAGGGCGCGCGCAATACCAGCCAGATCGTCAAGAGCAGTGATGTCCTGAAGCCCCGCGCGCGCCATCAGGCGGCCGACCTCGCCTGCCTGTCCGAGGCCCACTTCAAGTCCCAGAGAGCCGCCTGGTTTCAGCCAGCGGTTCACCGCGGCCAGTATGTGCCGGTAAGCCGCAAGGCCATCCTCGCCAGGGCTCAGGGCTAATGCCGGATCGTGGTCACGGACCTCGCGCGCAAGCCCGGCTACATCCTCGCGCGGTATGTAGGGCGGGTTGGCGAGAACAAGATCAAACATGCCCGGCTGGGCGTCTGCAAAGCTCGCCTCGTAGAAAACGGCGCGTCCGCTAACGCCGAGTGCAAGGGCGTTGGCCTGAGCGATGGTGATCGCGCCAGAGGAGATATCGACGCCAGCGCCGCTGGCGTCGCCCCGCTCGCCCAGCAAAGAGAGAAGTATGCAACCGGAACCCGTTCCCAGATCAAGGACCCGTCCGTCAGGGGGAAGACGCCTCACGCCCTCGGCCACCAGAAGTTCTGTCTCTGGTCGCGGATCAAGGACGTCGGGTGAGAGGATAAACCGACGCCCGTAGAACTCCCGCCAGCCGCGGATGCGGGATACCGGCTCGCCAGCCGCTCGGCGCGCAATCAGGCCCTCGAAACACTGCTGGAGCGCAGGATCTGCGCTCTCGGTTTCACGTAGAATGATGTCTACAGGCTCGACACGGCAGGCATGGGCCAGTAACAGTCGCGCTTCGCGCGCCGCTCCCTCTATGCCCACCTCTGTCAGACGTCGGGCGCCACGCCGCATCATCTCGCGCAGGTCGGGACACGAGGTCATGGCCTGTATCTGTCCAAACGCCGATCAGCGGACCTTATTGTTTCATGACCGAGACGTCCCGGCTTGATAATGTTGAATCCCGTCTGGCTTACCAGGAGCGGATGATCGAGGATCTCAATCAGACCCTCACCGCACAATGGAAAGATATTGAGCGCCTGCGGCGTGACATCGCCCGCCTCAGCGAACGTCTCGCCAGCGCCGAAGCGCCCTCCTGGACAGACCCGGGCGAGGAACCGCCGCCGCCGCACTGGTAGGAGCCTCACAAGCTGACCCCGTCGCCGATGGCGACGCGCCCGCTGCGGGAAACCGACACATACGTCCCGAGGGTGTCGCGGGAAAAATTCTTCCTGAGACCCTCAAGGATGTCGATGTCGCGCTGACCCGTCGTAAGATCGACCTCGGTCGCCCGGCATCGGACAATCGGCCGGAACACGCTCACCTCCGCCTCCCCCAGCCGCAGCGGCGCGCCAGGAACCCAGTCATCTTCCGCCCATGCCGCCAGCCCATCGATATAGAGGTTGGCGCGAAAACGCAGCGGATCGACCGGTTGTCCGATCGCCTTACTGAGGGCAAGAACGCTTGCGAGGTTGACGAGCGATACATGCCCGGCCGGATGATCCATGAAGCGATGGCCAGCCGGGCTCTCCAGGACGCACAGCCTCTGCTGGACCTCCTCTCCGAGAAAAGCCTGGAGAAAGGCCGCCAGCCCCTCCCGGCCCTCGGCGGTATCCAGTCGGGTCTCCACGCCGAAGCCATGTGCATCGGTCAGATGGAAGACCCCGGTTCTGTCATCAAGCCGCGTCTTCACCCTTGCAAGCGAGGGGAAGCGGGCGAGGACCGCAAAGCGCTGCTTTGGGACGGGCGCAGGATGGGCGGGGTCAAAACCTGAGGGACCAACCTCAATCGCGTAACAGCGGTCGCCGGGAAAGTAGGCCCCGGCGGTCAGCTCGGCGCACGCGACCGGCTCCGGGGTCAGACCTTTCACCGGATGGCGCCAGATGCCGTCAACGCGTCCGTTCATGCCGACCCTCAGCCCCGGCCCCTGTAGGGCGCTACGCCCGTGTCGGGAACCCACAGGTCATCGGGCGCCCGGCCCGTCTGCCAGAACACATCAATCGGAATACCCCCGCGCGGATACCAGTAGCCGGCGATCCGCAGCCAGGTCGGCGACAGGGTCTCGACCAGCCGCCTGCCGATCGCAAGCGTGCAGTCTTCGTGGAAAGCGCCATGATTGCGGAAAGACGTCAGGTAGAGCTTCAGGCTCTTGCTCTCCACGAGCCAGGATGCTGGCGCATAATCAATCACGAGGTGGGCAAAATCAGGCTGGCCGGTCACGGGGCAGAGGGAGGTAAATTCAGGCGCCGTAAACCGCGCGAGATACAGCACATCCGGATGGGGATTGGCGACGCGCTCAAGCACCGCCTCGCGGGGAGCAGCCGGCTGAGGAGCAAGCGCGCCCAGTTGTGTCAGACCTGTCGGCGTGGATGATGAACTCATGGCGCTACATGGCTTGGCGGTCTTCATCCGGCAAGCGTGAAGATCACCTCCGGGAGGGGCCTGTCTCATCCCGTCCCGTTCAGACCGGCCTCAGCCACCCGACCGGTCCCCTATGAGGCCGACGGGCGCCCAAAGATCGGGCGCAGCTATCCGGGACTGTCAGTAAATTGTGCGCCGCGGCGTCAACAGGTCCCCACACCTCCAATCAGCTTCCGGTGTGCAGCCGCGAGCCGCCATGATGCGACTCGACAGGCGCAGGCCTCCCGGTCATCCTGTCTTTAAGGCCGCGTCTGCGGGTCGGTTCAACTCGAGGTAAAAGGTTCCCATTATGCGTAAGCTCTTGATTTTCGGCGCTATAGTCACGGCGGCCGCCTCGGCGCCGGCCTTCGCTCAGGATGAGGTGACGGTGTCGGCCAACGTCTCACTGGTCTCGGACTATGTCTGGCGCAACGTCACCCAGTCCGACTTCAACCCCGCCCTTCAGGGCGGTGTCGACCTCACCACATCGTCCGGTCTCTATGCCGGCGCCTGGGCGTCGTCAGTTGATTTCGGCGATGCAAGCGACGCCGATCTGGAAGTCGATCTCTACGGCGGCTATCGCTTTGACATCGCCGGCGTCACAGCTGATGTAGGGGTGATCTACTATTCCTATCCCGATGACTCCGATCTCAACCTCTATGAAGTCTATGGCAAGCTGTCAGCCACGTTCGACGACGTAACCGTCGGTGGCTCCCTCAACTGGGATCCGGACAATGAAACAGTTTTTGCTGACGCCTCCGTAGCGCTGGCTCTGTCGCCTGAGTTTTCCGTGAGCGGAGGCTATGGCGCCTATCTGGAAGGCTATGACGAGTTCACCGGCTGGAATGTCGGCGGCGCCTGGGCGGTCGGCGGGGTCACGCTTGGACTTCGTTATCATACCACCGACATTGAGGACCTCGACGAGAGCGTCGTCTTCTCAATCGGCGCGGCGATGTAGATCCGGCCAGTGGCGCCGCTGTGGCCGACCGCGGCCATGGCGGGACGTCCTGTCAGTACCCGAGCCGCCGCGGCGACGCGGCGGCTCTTCTCTATGAGCGGGTGCGTCCGTGCGAGCTCCAGTGTAGTGAGCTCTTGCATACGACCGGCTGTTTACGGGAGTATGCGCCTGCGCTGCAGGCCCGCTCAGCGCTCAGGCGGGGGCCGAGAGGTGTGAGTTGACGGCCGCCGATGCACTGCAGCCAGCGATCCTCTATCTGGGAGCAGGCCTTGCAGCCGCCCTGTTGTCGCGCGCTGTCCGGGCGAGCCCTGTGGCGGGTTATCTGATCGCCGGCCTTGTCATCGGCCCCTCCGGCTTCGGCCTTCTCCAAAATAACGAGACCACGCGCTTCCTTGCTGAACTCGGGGTCGTCTTTCTCCTGTTCGACATCGGGCTGCACTTTTCCCTGCGTGAGATCCGCACGCGCAGCGATGATATGATCACGCTTGCCCCGCTCCAGCTGGCGCTCTGCGGCGGGGCGTTCGCCATGCTGGGTATCGCTTTCGGTTTTCCTGCTCCGGTGGCGGCCCTCGTCGGCCTCTCTCTGGCCCTGTCATCAACGGCTGTGGTTGCGCGCATTCTCGCCGACCGCAACCTGCACGATTGCCCCATGGGGCGCTCGGCCACAGCCGTGCTTGTGGCGCAGGACGTCATTGCAATCTTTCTGCTGACCTTCGCCGTTTCCATCAGTGAGGATCCGACGCAGCTCGGCGCCGAGGCGCTGTTCATTATCACTAAAGGGGTCCTTGCCCTCGCCCTCGCCCTGATCGCGGCGCGATATATCGTTCGACCCCTGTTTGAAACACTCGCCCAGACGAACAATCGGGAGATTTTTACCGTCCTCGCACTGTTCATCGTGCTTGCCGCCAGCGCGGCGACAGCCCGGGTTGGCCTGTCACTGACCTTAGGCGCGTTTCTCGCCGGCATGGCTCTCTCGGACACGCCTTATCGCCATGTGGTTCAGAGCGAGATAATGCCTTTCGCAGGGCTGTTCCTCGGCCTTTTCTTCATGAGCGTCGGCATGGGGGTCAACCTTCCTGCCCTGGCGGCCGTCTGGCCGGCCGTGCTGGCGGTCAGCCTGACACTTCTGCTGACGAAGACATCGGTCATTTTTGTTTCTGCACGTCTCAATGGCTGGGGTGTTCCGGGCGCCACTCAGCTTGGCTTTCTTCTCAGCCAGGGCTCAGAGTTTACGCTCGTCATCCTCGGCGTCAGCGCTATCGCCCTGGCGCTGCCCGGCGACTGGGCGGGCCTGATTACCGCCGCGGTCGCCGTGACGCTCGTGATCGCTCCTGCATGGACATCGCTGGGTCTTCACGTTGCACGGCTCGCAGCAGAGCGCGACAGGTCATCCCAGCCTGCCCTAACGGAGACCACACGCGATCGGCCCGTAGTGATATTCGGCATGACTGAACATGGCCGACTTGCGGCCGACGCGCTGCGCGATCATGACATAACCTATCTTGGCATCGATCAGGATCCCGAGCGTTTCGTATCAGCCGTCTCGGACGGCTATGAAACGCTATTCGGGGATTTCCGCGATCCTGACCTCATGACCCGCATCGCCATCACGGATGCGAGGGCTGTTGTGCTGGGTGCTCATGAGCCGGATGCAGACAGCCTTCCATCCCTCACAGACGCGCATCCGGAGACCTGCTTTGTTCTTGCACTCAGCACGGCCGAAGCTGAACGCCTTGCAGCTCGGGGTTTTCGCGTTCATGCGCCTCAATCCGATCCGGGAGGCGCCAGACGGTTGAGCGACCTTCTGCTGAGCCTTGGAGTTTCCGAGGAGAGGCTGGCTGTGTGGATCCGGGACCAGGCTGACCGTCGGGGGGCGCCTCCAGGGCCGTCTCAGAGCCTGGCGGGCGCCGCCTGAGGGCGCCGATCTGGCGCCAGAACCCGTAACAGACCAGCCGCTCCTGGCCGGCAGGGCCAGGCGGCAGGATCTGGCAGGGTGGCGCTCCCTGGCGGGTCAGCGCCGCAGGCCGATCCGAAGTCCGCAAGGGTGCGTAGAGCAGGACTGCAATCCTGTCGCAGAAGGCTACGATGAAGCTGACACGCGTTACCCTCGCCGGAATGAGCCTCGCGTCGGCTGGCCTGTCAGCCTGCGCCACGGGGGAGATCCCCATCAGCGAACTCAGGGCCGAATATGGACTCGCCTCCTCCCGTACCTTTGAGCCTGAACCAGGCCTGATCGTTCACTACACCGATGAAGGAGACCCCGAGGGCCGCACGCTGATCATGGTGCATGGCTTCGCCGCCTCCGTTCACGCCTGGCGGCCGTGGGTCGAAAGGCTCGACCAGGACCTACGCCTCATCGCCATCGATCTGCCCGGTCATGGTCTGACTGCAGCCCCGCAGGACTATGTCGCCTCAATGGACCGCAACGCCGAGCTTGTAGGCAAGCTGGCCGATCACGTCGGGGCGGATCGATTTGTTCTGGCGGGCAATTCCATGGGCGGAGGCGTCTCTCTGGCCTTCGCCATGAAACACCCTGATCGGCTGGAAGGGCTCGTTCTGGTCGATGCGGCCGGATGGCCCGGGCAAAGGCAGGGCGGGCCGCCCGGGGTTTTCAGCCTGCTCAGCAACCCGGTCGGTCGGTTTTTCCTGAAGCTTTTCGACGTGCGCATGTTTGTCGGCTCGGGGCTGAAGTCGGCTTATCTGGATGAATCGCTCGTGACCGATGAGGTGATGGAACGCTATGCCGACCTCGCGATGGGTGTTGGCCACCGCGACATCCTGCTGACGCAGAACTCACAGCCCTCAGCGCGCTGGACGCCAGCGGATTTCGCAGCCATTGCGGCGCCAACCCTGGTTCTGTCGGGCGAACAGGACAATCTCATACCCGTAGAGGATGCACGCGCGATCGCAGCAGCCATACCCGGGGCAAGGCTGGTCACCTATCCGGAAGGTGGACATCTGCCCATGGAACAGCTGCCGGATGAGACCATTCGCGATCTCAGGCAGTTTCTCGCCAGCCTGCCAGCCACATCAGCTGACTGACAGAGACAAGCAATTCTCTTGCGTATTTTTAACAGATGCTGGCATATATTCTCTCTCTATTGCGGGAGACCAGCATGAGAATTGGCGTTCCTAAAGAAATAAAGATCCAGGAATATCGCGTGGGTCTGACGCCTGAGAGTGCAGCCGAGCTGGTTCGCGCGGGCCATGATGTCATGGTCGAGACGCAGGCTGGGTCAGGACTTGGTGCGCCCGATGAGGCCTATGAAAAGGCCGGCGCAAGGATCCTGGCGCGTGCGCAGGACGTCTTCGAGCAAGCCGAAATGATTGTGAAGGTCAAAGAACCGCAACCCTCAGAATGTGCGATGCTTCGGCCTCACCACACGCTCTTCACCTATCTTCACCTTGCAGCCGACCGGCCCCAGGCGGAGGCCCTGATGCGCTCAGGCGCCACCTGCATCGCCTACGAGACAGTGACCAACAGCCAGGGCCGGCTGCCCCTGCTCCAGCCGATGAGCCAGGTGGCCGGACGCATGTCGGTGAATGTCGGGGCGTATGCGCTGATGAAGACCCAGAACGGGCGGGGTCTGCTCCTGGGCGGAGTTCCGGGCGTTCCGCCAGCCAACGTTGTTATCCTGGGAGGCGGGGTCGCTGGCGTGCACGCTGCCGAAATGGCCAATGGTGCGCGCGCCAATGTCACGGTATTCGACCGCTCTATGCCTCGCCTTGAAGAACTGGACATTCAGTTTGCCGGGGCGGTGGACACAGTTTATGCGACCCAGACGGCGATCGATCGGGCTGTCATGGAGGCCGATCTTGTCATTGGCGCCGTTCTCATTCCTGGCGCGGCGGCTCCCAAACTCGTTACGCGGGCGCACCTTAAACATATGCGGCCCGGCGCTGTTCTGGTCGACATTTCCATCGACCAGGGTGGATGTTTCGAGACATCGCGTCCGACAACCCACAGTGATCCCGTATATGAGGTCGACGGAATACTGCACTACTGCGTCGCCAACATGCCAGGCGCGGTTCCGCGTACGTCCACCTATGCGCTCAACAACGTGACGCTGCCCTTCGTGCTGTCTATCGCCGCCAGGGGAACACGCGCAGCGCTGATGGCTGACCGGCACCTGGCGATGGGGCTCAATGTCGCCGACAGCCTGATCACGCATAAGGCTGTGGCCCGTGATCTCGACCTGCCCTTTGGCGCCCCGGACTGGCTGCGCACCTGAGACCCGGCGGCGGCCTTACCCACCTGCCGATAACCCCTTACAGCTCGCCGCGGGCGTCCGACGTCTCAACGCTGGACGGGCATGTCGGGCGCCCGGCGAGAGGGCCCGGGTGAAATGGCGTCTGCGTCATCGCCGAAACAGACAGGCCCGCACCTGGGTG
>Ga0169931_10000428_pt1 | contig 68913 bp, 56 predicted proteins | sample Kivu_15m_20L_FD_129675 | JGI IMG/M metagenome (GOLD analysis project Ga0169931, IMG submission 129675) | Freshwater microbial communities from Lake Kivu, Western Province, Rwanda to study Microbial Dark Matter (Phase II) - Kivu_15m_20L... | ecosystem: Environmental > Aquatic > Freshwater > Lake... | reverse complement strand
TAACAACTAACAACTAACAACTAACAACTAACAACTAACAACTAACAACTAACAACTAACAACTAACAACTAACAACTAACAACTAACAACTAACAACTAACAACCCATGCCCAGTTCCGCTCTCCAGCTCTGGTCGACGACTCGCACTGCCTTCAGCTGCTTGCAGCAAGGGCAGTTGCACACGGCAGCGGCGCTGTTGTCCGACCAACCGCAGCGGCAAGCGTGGCCGTTCAGTTGGCTGGCTGCCTACGTGATGCGGCGGCTCGTGAAGAACGCCTACTGGCACTGGGCTCAGAGTAGCTTCAACCATGCGTGGGCTGACTTTGCCGCAGCCGAACAGGTTTGCGCAGACCGGCGGCGCGAATGGCTGCAGTCGCAAAAGAGCCGACTCGTGGAGGAGACGATCGCTTCGGCTGATCAGCAGCTTTTGGCTGGGCAAACTGCCGAAGTGATCGCGGCGCTCGACTCGCTTGAGCAGCGCGGTGTGCGCGATTGGCGGGCGACGCGGAGTCTGAAAACGGCTCGCTCTGTCACCGCAGCCGAGGAGTTCGCTCGGCACGGAGATTGGCCAGCGGCAGTCCGCTGTTTGGAAGAAGTCGTGCGCGAGCGCCCCGAGCTGCAGGTCTTTAGACTCCGGCTGGAAGCCTTGCGTCGATCGGCGGCGGAGTTTCATGAGCTGAAGCAGCAACTGCATCAAGCAATTTGTGGGCGGCGTCTGACAGCCGTCAGAGAACTGGCTGAGAAACTCCTCGCTATCTCACCGGAAGACCCGACCGCGGTTGCTGCCCTGAAGCGACTGGAGAAAAGTGAAGCAGAAGTCATCGCCTTTCCCGCCGCGACTTTGAAGACCAAGCTGGCGGAGGCGTCAGTAAACAGACGAGACGAAGTACCCGCTTTGCAATCAGAAACCAGCCGCGTGACGGCAGTTCAGATGGTGCCTGATTCCGGGCGGCTCTCGCGATTTATGCTTTGGATCGATGGCGTTGGCGGATACCTTGTTTGCCCTGGCCCGGTGGTTACGGCCGGTAGTTATGTCGAGCAACCGGGTGTCGAGATTTCGCTCCAAGCCGATCTCCGTCGCCGGCATTTGAGAATTGAACGCAATCAAGAGCAGTACGTCTTGGTTCCACTGGGACCGACGCGAGTGAACGGCAAGGCAATTCGTCAGCCGACCAGCTTGAGCAGCGGTTCACGGTTGGAACTTCCCGGCCAGGTCTATTGGCAGTTTTCGCAGACGCATCCGCTGAGCAGTTCTGCTCGGCTGGACTACTGCAGCCCGCACCGGACCGTTCCTACTTCGGATGGCATCCTGCTGTTGGCTGATACGCTGATCCTCGGACCGCATCGTAGCAATCACGTCTATTGTTCTGATTGGCCGAGTGATTTGATTTTGTTTCGCCGTCAGGACCAGTTGTTTTTGCGGAGCGAGTTGCCACTGAGGGTTGATGGCCAAGTTCGAGGGCTGGTGACTCCGCTTGGTTTGGAGTCGTCGGTTTCGGGAGTTGGCGGTGAGTTTTCCCTGAAGCTGGAGCCCGTTTGAGCTGGCAGGAACATTGATCGGACAGGAGCGGATGGAGAACAAGCCAAGGCCCTCCAAAACTGTCAGGTGCGGAGAATCGGTTTGGAAAGTAACGATTTGAGCGAAGGAAGCGGGCTGCTCAGCCCGCGGGCTCGCACATTTTGCAAGGCGGCGAGGCGGAAGCGTCTTTGAGCATGGATTTTCGGTTTTTGGTTGGCGGAAAATGGATAAAATGAAACCTACATCATGAGTCGGACGTATCCCTTTGCACACCTCACATAAAACGACCTACCCTGAATCGAGTGCGATTACTTTGAAGCCTCCCGGTGACGAGCAAGCTGAAACTTCGCAACCCGCGGGTGCCGCCAAGGACGCCGCGCTGGCCGAGGCTGGACCGGCTCGGCAGCGACGCCCGGCTCGGTTTACTCACGCCAGTGGATCCCGTCCGCTGGAGGGATACACGATCAAACGCGGTGTCGGCAGCGGTGGTTTTGGGGAAGTCTACTTTGCAGTCAGCGACGCCGGTAAGGAGGTTGCGCTTAAACGAATTCAGCGGAACCTCGACATCGAGTTGCGTGGGGTCCGGCAATGTCTCAATCTCAAGCACGTCAACTTGATCTCGCTTTGGGATATTCGCACGACCCACGATGGCGAAAGCTGGGTCGTAATGGAATACGTTCCAGGACACAGCCTGCGGGACGCTCTTGAGAACGCTCCCGATGGGTTGCCGGAAGATGTCACCAAGCATTGGTTCACTTCGATCGCTGCAGGGGTCAACTACCTGCATGACCGCGGAATCGTCCACCGCGACCTGAAGCCCGGCAACGTCTTTTACGACACCGATGAACAGGTCGTAAAAATTGGCGACTACGGTCTTTCGAAGTTTATCTCGACCAGTCGCCGCAGCGGCCAGACGGAAAGCGTCGGGACGTTTCACTACATGGCTCCTGAGATTGGAAAGGGAGTCTATGGCAAGCAGATCGATATCTATGCGCTCGGTGTGATGTTGTACGAGATGCTTTCCGGCCGCTTGCCGTTTGATGGTGAGAGTGCTCAGGAAATCATCATGAAGCACCTCACCGATGATCCTGACTTGTCGTTAATCCCCGAACCGTTCCGCGACGTGGTCGAGCGAGCATTGGCAAAGGATCCAGAGTGGCGTTACGCCAGCGTTCCCGAACTCTGTGCTGACTTGCCTTGGGACGAGGTCGCGGCGAATGCGAAAGAGCGACTCAGCCCCGGCGCGAGTAATCCGAGCCCGGCAGTATCGCTCGAGCCCCGTGCAACGTCGCGAGGAAATAGTCCGCCAGCGAGCCAGCGAGTCACGCCGCCGAGTCAAACCAACAGCGACCTCGATGACTTGGTCTTTGTTGATGCGAACAACGCTGGAAGAAAAAGCCCTGTACCCGACATTTCGTTTGGCAAAGTTCAGTACCACAGCGTTGATTCTGTGCCGACGGCGCCCGGCAAAAGTCCCGGCGTGCCGCAGACTTTGCTGCAGCGAAACGCGAATGGTTCATTGCCTACTGGAGCTCGCACCTCTAAGCGGGAGCCCATTGCGGCGGCGGTCCGCAGCAGCATGACGGAGATCCTCGGCTGGTGGAATAATCCCGAACTGGCGACACCATTCAAAGTCTTTGTCGCTACCCTTGGCGCGCTCGTATTGCTGCTTAACTCGGCTTGGCTCTTGCCTTTGGCTCTGGGCCTCGGGCTTTGCTATCTCGTTTTTTACTGTTTTCGAACGCTGACGATGCCGGCCGACCATGAAGTCGCGCCGAAGTTGTCGAAAAGGGAATTGCGGCTGCGCCAGCAGTGGGTCGCTAGGCAATGGTTGGGAAGCCGCCCGATAACCGACCGCATGACGGAACTCCTCGGTTCGCTTTTGGTCGCCGCTGCGGCCGGCGGATTGCTCAGCCTCGTCGGTTTGGCGATCGGTCCAGCAATGGATGGAGTCCAGCCTAAGACAACGGACTTGGAATCTTGGGCGATGTACGCTTGGCTGGCGATTTCCTCTGTACTTGGTTCTTGGGGCGTACTCGTCGCAAGCAAGACCTGGGAACATCGGCAGGGAGACTTCTGGTTGCGCCGATTGACGCTCGCAGGCATCGGCATCGCGGTAGGTTTGGCAAGCTTTATGCTGGCACGCTATCTCGGCGTTGATTTGGTCGACTCAGTCCGCGGGCCGGCCGATGGTGGTCCCGAAATGTTCAGTAGTTTCAGTTACTTGCTCTACCCGGCTGTTGTCTTTGCCCTGCCTAATTGGTCGGCCGTCGCAGATCCGCTGCGCAAGACCAGACTCAGCTTGTTTCAAGTCGGGATTTGCCTGCTCTGCGCGGTGTTTGCAGCTGAGATGCTGCAGGTCGATGCCAAATGGCAAGGCGTTCTGATTGCCATCACGGCCGTTGCGACTCAACTGGCAGCACCTTGGTTGGCCCCGGGCCAGCGTGAACAACTGGTTCGCGAGCGAGGGTTCGCATGAAAAATTGGAAACCGGTGGCTCTGCTCGGATTGATCGGGCTGCTCGCGATCGGAATCAATGCGTCCCTGATGTCTGGAAGGCAGATCTCGAAAGACTCTGCTTGGATTTCTAACTTTGAGTTTGAGAGCGATTTCGGCTCGACGAACTCGAATCAGTTCCCTACGAGTTCCGGCCGAGACGATGAGAGTGAGAGCCCTCTAGAAATTGGCACGGCCGACATTTCCGAAGTAACTCCAGCTGCTCCCGAGTGGTTTCATCAGGGATGGAACGAGACCAAGCAATCGCGTTTGATTGGCGTTTCGCTTGAGGGGCAAACTTCAATCCCCTCGGCGATAAAAAATCTCACGCAGTTGCTGCGCGAGGAAATTCTCCGTGAGTTGGGGTTTGCCAATCCATCTGACCCTGCAGTTTTACCCGAGCTCAGCCCGGAGTTTATTGGTTCGCGACTGATTCCACAGGGGCACTTGTTACTGCTGCCGTACGAGGACGAGGTAACGCGTGAGGCGGCCGCTCTGCGAAATCAAACCCCGGTCCCTTATTACCGAGGGTTTGCTGAAGCGAGTCTCGGCCCCAAATTTTTCCGACTTGTGGAACGCTGGAAGCGTTACCCCGAACTGCGCGAGTCGCTGAAATGGGTGGGGCTCGGCGTCGGCGGAATCCTCGCCTCGCTCACGCTGCTGTTTGGCTATCTCAAAGCTGATCATGTGACCCACAGTCACTACACCAAGCGATTGCAGACCTGCTTCGCGATTGCTTTGCTCGCAATCGCCGCGCTACTCTACTGGCTGCTTTAATCTCTCAGCCAAATCCATGCCGACCAAGATCGTGTAGCGATTGTCCTCAACCGCGCAGAACCCTGTTAAAGGCGTCGTCTTTTTTCTCAAGTGTTGTTAATCGCAAATCGAGAATTGGGCCACCGCTGACGCGAGGTGAGTAGTGGCAAGGAAGAATTTTGGCACTGCTGTGCGAAGATCGCTGGACCGCCTAGCGATCCGAAAATTTCAAAAGGAAATGTCTCACACTTGCGTTTTCCTGTCGGTAAGTGCGCGACGAAAAGCCGGCAAATGTGCGGTAGAAGTTGAAAGCCCCCGCGAGCGTTTCTCGCAGCTCTTGTTCACTCAGATTCAGATCTTCCGAGTCGGCAGCGATTGCCATATCGAGCGACTCACCGTTCGCTTTGGCTTGCTCAAAGCCATAGTTCAGCCAAGCTTCCACGGCAGCAGCTAACTGGTGATTGTCGAAATAAAGCAGGCCGCTGCTGGTCGCTCTGGCCGTCTCCCCTGCCGGCCCAAAGAGCAAGGACTTGGCGGAGGAATCTGGAGTCGCTGAATCGCGTTGCTCAGGCTTCGGCAGCGGCTGGAGTATCCGAGCTGTCTGCTCGGGAAAGTAACCGATCGCGAGCAGGTGATCGCTCATCACCGTGTGCGGCTTCCAGTCCGAAGTCAGCCCGAGTGCACTCGGCAGTGGAAAGCCAAATTCAGTTCCGATCGGAAGAGTCTGCTGTTTGGGGTCGGGAATTTCCAGCGAGCTGGGCAGATCGCCCGCGCCGAGTTCTTTGGCGTCTTGCAGCAACTTGCGAGTAGCCGTGAGGTACTCCGCGCCGACATGTCGCATGACGGTGGCGTCTTGAAACTGCAGCAGCATCACGGCGCCGGGCATGGGGAGCGGATCGCTGGCGGCGGGTATCTCGCGGTGCCATTTTTTCTTGGTCTGCGAAAAGTCGACGACCAGCCCCCATTCGCGCCCAGCCATCTCCGGCATCAGTTCGCTCAGCGTTGTCTGCGCGAGGCTCTGCATCAGCGGAGCAAGTCGCTCCAGCACGATGGCCGATATCTCAGCCCGTTCCAAATCCTCGGCCAGCAGTGGTCCGTAGTGTTCGAGCCCGACAAATAGCTTTTCGGAATACTTGCCAATAATCTTCCAGTGTTCCGCACTGGCCTGATTGCGATTGAATGCGGCAAACAGAGGCTGGGTGGAGAGCAGGCTGGGTAGTTGCAGCGGCTGATTGCTTTCGGGCTCAGCCGGTTGATCGAACTCGATCACATAACCTTCAATCCCCTCATCCGTTAGCAAGCCATAAGCGAGCGACGCACCCGGCTTGGATTCCAAAGCCTCTAGTTCTCGCGCGCATTGATCTGACTCCGACTCAAATTTTTTAATCAGCTCCAGCTTCTCCGATTCAGTGAGGAGTTCGCTGTCTGCACCTGCGATTACTTGATTCAGCAAATACGAAGCGCCGCGCGCCCACCCGCTCCAGGTCGAACTGGTCAGGCGGGCAAATTCAGTCGAACGATAGCCAGCCAAACAAATCGGCTGGCCGGCGGTCCGGGCGGTTCGCAGCGGCTCCAGCTGCGGCTGGTCAACCAGCAGCGGACCGGCGCCGAGCTTCCGCAGGTGCTCAAAAGAGGGGCCAAACGTCAGCATCACGGCTTGCCCGCGTACGGCAAAGGCCAAGGCGAAACGTTTGCCGGCGAACATCGGCTGGAACGCCCCCACCAGAGGCTCAAGGTCTGGGTCGACGGCTTTCAGCTGGTCAAACGGCAACTCATCGCCTGCGATTTCAAGTCCGAACCAGGCCAAGCGATCCGCAGCGCCCGTTCCCTCGCTTTGAAAACGAACCGCTTTTGCGAGCAGCTCCATCTCGGTCGGATTTTCCCGAATGATTTGCTGGAACCCTGTGTTCATCAGCTCGAGAAAACCGACAAAGACTTCCGGTTCGTCGGTGATCGCGCCAATCACGATCGTTGGTACTTCCAGCGTGCTCAGGTGTTGGTTGCCGATAGCCTCGAACTTCCTCCACAAGTCATCCGGATTTTCCTGCTCGGCAGAGTCAATTACGGCGGCATTCAGATCGTCGTAGTAAGCACCGAGCGTTTGCATGAAGGGAACAACCCGGCTGTCGCCGTAAGCGAACAGCTCGTGGGCAAACAGCCGCTCGAGATAAGGCATGACCAATTTGCCTTGCACGCTATCGATCGAGTTGGCGTACCCTTCGAGGTAATAGCGAAACGGGTTCTCGCCGAATTGGTCCCAGCCGCGCGAGAGTCCTTTGCGATAGGCCTTCCGCATCTTTCGCCCGGCGGGAGTCTCCTTGAGCGCCGCATAGGCGCGGCTTTGGACAAAGCTGTTCCAAATTTGCTGGTGACTGGAGGTGGCAAAGTAAAACGCGGTGTCGGCGGGAACAAAATCGAGTGAGCTTGTCAGGGTTGTGGCGGATGCTGGTGCTGCGCCCTCAGTAGTTGCCGTTTGCTGAGCAGCGATCCGAGCGGGCAAAAGCAAGAGCAGCAGCAAAGCCGCAATCCCGCACAGAAGCCGAGGTGGTTGAAAGAAGAGAGCCGCGTTCACGGTGCGATTCCTGAAAGGGAGCAATTCCTGATAACGAGTCTCAGAACGAAAATATTGAAACGGGCCGACGGCACCGAGGCAGAAAGCCAATAGTGGTACCGGCATTCTACCGCTTCGGTTTCAGGGCGTCGGCCTTTCGAGGAATTCCTGGCGGCGCAGGTCCAGCCAGAAGTGTTTTTAAAGGGGCGCAATCGCCATTATGAACCGGAATTGAAAGGCAGTGTTTCCCGCTGTTTTATCCCCGGTACGGCTCTGTTCTGGGCAGCTAACGGGCTCAAGCTGCAAAGGCTTGTCGCTGGAGGCTGTCCTGATTGACGGCGATTACCGAGATGCCCGCTGAGCTTGCAAGTGCGAGCATCTCATCGGGGTTGAGGATGATCGTTTTCTCTGACTCGATCGCGAGCACGCGTGCTCCAACGGCTCGCATCGTTTGAATCGTCCCGAGTCCGACGGTGGGCACGTCAAAGCGCATGTCCTGACTCGGCTTGGCAACTTTGACTACGGTAAAACCACCTGCGGGGCAGAGCTGACCTGCGCGGCGGATGCACTCATCGGTTCCCTCAATTGCCTCGACAGCCAAGACGGCGCGACCCTTCACTGCAACGCTCTGCCCGATATCGAGCCGGCCCATCTCCTTTGCCAAGTGCCAGCCGAAGGCAATGTCACGCCACTGGTGCGGGGTGATTGGCCGGCTGGTGAGCAACCCATCGCGAACGAGCAATTCAGGTGCGAGTGTGGTGGCGGGCAGCATGGTGATTCCGTGTTGGCGAAATAGTCCGGTGACGGCCAGCAGCAAGGAATCGTCGTTGCGATTCTTGCGGCCGGAAACGAAGTGATGAAAAAAATGCCGCATCGTCAGCCAATCGGGACGATGTCTGAGCAGCGCCCAGCGTTTGAAGAGCAATGTCTTGAAGATCTTTCCGGCCATCGCCGCGGACTGAACGCCATGCCGGCGGAGAAAGCGAACTTGAGCCCCCATCCGCCCCAGCCCAAAGGACTTCAGCACTTTGCAGTACTGTTCGATCTCAGGGTTGTAATGTCCGGCCACTCCTACGCAATAAATTTCGTATCCAAGTTCGTTCAGTCGCTCGGCGAGTAATAAGGGAAAATCCCCCCAGCCAGCGATCAGCCCAATCCGCTTTGGCCCGGTGCTCGGTTGCACTTGGGCTGCGGGCAAGGGCAGCAAGTCGGGGCTGGCGGTTTGAAGACTCATCAATCAGACCATCGAAAGGAAGCGTGTTCGAAAAAGCAGTGAGCTCGAGATCAGGCAGCTTTGTTTTCAGTAGCGTCCGAGTTCGGTGCTGCGGCGGCCGGTGGAGCAGCTTGCAGCGCGGCGAGTTGCTTGCTCAGGGCTCGAATTTGGCTGCGCAGTTCAGGCAGCTTGTTCGTGCAAGCCATGATTTGCATTTGTTCTTTGATTGGCGTCGCCGGGATTCCCAGATAGACCTCGCCCGCCGGGACGTCATTCATAATTCCAGCTTTGGCGCAGAGTGTCGTCTTCTCGCCAATTTGAATGTGGTCGCCGATACCGACTTGGCCAGCCATCACGACGTAGTCGCCAGTAGAACTGCTCCCAGCGATTCCGACTTGTGAGCAGAGCAGATTGTGGCGGCCAATCTGACAGTTGTGGCCGATCATCACTTGGTCATCAAGCTTGGTTCCATCGCCGACCGTGGTGGCATCAAACGTCCCGCGGTCGATCGTCGAGTTCGCGCCGATTTCGACTTGGGAACCGATTCGAACGTTACCGAGTTGTGGCGAGAGTTCGTGGCGACCACCGCGAGTGCGATAACCGAATCCATGAGCACCGAGGACGACGCCCGCATGAATGATCGAGCCGTCGCCAACGATAGTGTTTTCATACAGGACGGCGTTGGGGAAGATGGTCACATCGCGACCGATGTGGCAGTTCTCAAGGACGCAGGCACCGGGGTAGATTCTCGCTCCGCGGCTGATCACGGCGCCGGCACCGATAAAGGCTCCGGGGTAAATGTCCACGTCGGCTTCGATCACTGCGGAAGGGGCGATGAAAGCCTGCGGGCTGACCCCAACTCGACTGCGGCGAATTGGCGGACGAAAGAAAGCGACAATTTGAGCGAAGGCGGCCTCAGCATCGGAGACGACCACACATGGCTTGCCGGTCGGTTGCTCGACTCCCGAGACGATCGCTGCGGCCGCCGGCGAGGCCAGGAATTCCTGCCAATGCTGGGGGCTGGTGACGAAAGTGATCTGGCCGGCGACGGCTCGCGCGATCGAAGCGGCTTCGTTGACCCGAAGTTCGGGCGAGCTGGAGACCTTGCCTCCGACGAGTTCGGCAATTTGTTGCAGCGAAATGCTCATTCAGGCATCCTTTCCTGATCTGCATCACCTGGGAAAAATAAAGCGCTGCCTGCAGTGCAGGCGGGTGACTATTCCGGCTTCCCGAGGGAAGTCCTTCGCTGGGTACTGCCTCCTTGCGGTGGTCCCCGTGGCGAAGGCGGAATGTCACCCGGTAATCTTAAGAAAGGCTGGCGAGTTTCACCAAGAGCAGTTGGCGGGGTCAATTCAGCTGCCTGCTTGGCCGTTTCGAAAGATTCATCAATTGGCTCGGCGTTCGGTCAAGATGTTTGGATTTGTGCGAATTTCGGCCCCGGTCTATACTGCTCAGCTGTCTTTTTCGCGTTGCTAGCCTCGTAAACTCGCTTTTTTAAACTTCCCTTGGAACCGATGAAGCTCCCCTTATTTGTTGGTGTTGATGTTGGCGGCACCAACGTAAAATTGGGTGTCGTCGACGATTCGGGTGAGCTTCTTGCTAAGTCCGATTTCCCAACCTGCGAAGAACTCGGTCCTCAGTATGCGGTCGATCAAGCCAAAACGAAGATCGCCGAGTTGTTTGCCGAGCATCGACTGAATTTCGCAGATGTCGCAGCGGTCGGGCTGGGAACGCCCGGTACGATGGACATCAAGGCGGGAATGATCCTCGAGCCGCCGAATATGCCCGGCTGGCGTCACTTTCCAATTCGCGACCAGCTGAGCAAGGCATTGGAGAGACCGGTCACGTTTGCCAACGACGCCAATGCCGCGGCTTACGGTGAATTTTGGACAGGCTCTGCAGCGGCTTTCGACAGCCTGATTTTTTTCACGCTCGGCACGGGGGTCGGAGGCGGGATTGTGATCAATAACCTGCTGGTCGATGGCGAGCACAGTCTTGGTGGCGAGGTGGGGCACATTCGAGTCGAGTGGGGCCCTGACTCAAGAATCTGCTCCTGTGGGCGACCTGGGCATTTGGAGGCCTACTCCAGCGCGACGGCGATTGTGAAGCGGGCGCTGGAACTGCTGCCGGAATATCCATCATCGACCCTGCGAAACATTCCTACCGACGATTTGACTGCGAAAGATATTGGAGACGCTGCCGAGAATCGCGACGCGCTCGCTGAACTGCTGGTGAACGAAGTTGCGGACTACCTCGTTCGCGGTATTGCGATCGTGGCGAACACGATCGACCCCAAGGCCATTCTCTTCGGAGGAGCGATGACTTTCGGCAAGCTCGAGTCCCGAGTGGGACGAGACTTTCTGAAGCGGATTCGAGACGGCCTAAAGCCGGAACTGTTTGAGCAGATGCATGGAAAACTGGTAATCGATTTCGCGAAACTCGGCTCGGATGCAGGCTGCATCGGAGCTGCAGGACTCGCGCAGCGAGCTCACTGGTTAAACCAAGACAAAGGTCATTGACGCATTTTGGTGAAAACTCGCTGCCCGAGCCGGTTACCTCTCAGGCCTGAAGCCAGCGAATCAGACTCGATTCATACCATTTACAGACAGAACGCGACCGATGGCTGAACTGGATTGCAAATATATTCGCAACTTTTGCATCATTGCCCATATCGATCATGGCAAGAGCACCCTCGCCGACCGGCTTCTCGAATTTACCGGAACGGTGCAAAAGCGGGAGATGCAGGACCAATTGCTGGACGACCTCGCTTTGGAACGCCAGCGGGGGATCACAATCAAAGCCCGCGCGGTGGCCATGCGTTACACCTACAAGGGGCAAGAATATGAGCTCAACCTAATCGATACCCCCGGCCACGTTGACTTTCATTACGAAGTTTCCCGCAGCCTCGCGTGCTGCGAAGGTGCCTTGCTGCTGGCCGACGCCTTTCAAGGTGTCGAAGCACAAACGGTTGCCAATGCCTACGCGGCGATTAATGCCGATCTGAAAATTGTCCCGGTGATTAACAAAATCGATCTCGCGCACCAGCGAGCCGATGAAGTCGCTGAGGAAATGAATCTGGTGCTTGGCGTCGACAAAGATGAAATCGTCAAGGTCAGCGCAAAAAGCGGGATCAACATTGAACAGCTGCTGGCGGCAATTATTGAACGGATTCCCCCACCAGCGGGCGACAAGGCCAAGCCGCTCCAGGCGATGGTCTTCGACTCTCACTACGACGAGTTCCGCGGCGCGGTGACTTACGTGAGGATGGTCGATGGTCGCGTTAGCAAGGGACAGAAAATCCGCTATCTCAAGACCGGCCAAAACTACGAAATTCAGGAGCTCGGTCAGTTCCGGCCGAAGCAAGTTCCCTGCCAGAGCCTGCACGCCGGGCAAGTCGGCTATTTGATTTGCAACATTAAGTCGATCGATCAGGTGCACATTGGCGATACGGTCACAGTCACGCATGGCGACCAAGCCCCTGCCCTGCCCGGCTACAAGCCGCCCAAACGAATGGTTTACTGCGGACTCTATCCGTCTGACGGACAGGACTTCACCGAACTCCGCGATGCACTGACCAAGCTTTCAATCAACGACCCCAGTTTTGAGTTTGTCCCAGAGTCCAGCGATGCGCTCGGATTCGGATTCCGTTGTGGCTTCCTCGGTCTGCTGCATATGGAAATCATTCAGCAGCGGCTGGAGGGAGAGGCTGATGTCGACCTGATTCAAACGGCCCCGAACGTCACCTACGAAGTGCTGACGAAAAAGGGGGAGCTACTGGAAATCCACCGGCCGCAGGAAGTGCCTGATTCGGGCGACATCGAGGAGTTCCGCCAACCGATCGTCCGGACCTCTTTGATCATTCCCGACGAGTACGTGGGACCGGTGATGAAACTCTGCCAGGATCGCCGCGGCATCCTCAAGAGCACCGAGTATCTCTCCGCGACACGCGTGATGTTGACTTATGAATTACCGCTGGCCGAAGTCATCTACGACATGCACGACAAGCTGAAAAGCATCACGCGTGGCTACGGTACCATGGATTATGAAGTGATCGGTTACGCTGCTGCCGACCTGGTCCGCTTGGACATTCTCGTCAATGCCAAGCGGGTCGATGCCCTGAGCATTGTCTGCAACCGCGGTGATGCGGACCGGCGTGGCCGGGCCGTTTGCAAAAAACTCAAGGAAGAGATCGATCGCCACATGTTCGAAGTCGCGGTCCAAGCAGCGATTGGCTCGCGCGTGATCGCCCGCGAAACGGTCAAGGCGATGCGGAAGAACGTGACCGCGAAGTGCTACGGCGGTGACATCTCGCGGAAGCGAAAACTCTGGCAAAAGCAGAAGGAAGGCAAGAAGCGGATGAAGTCGATCGGCTCGGTCGACATTCCGCAAAAAGCCTTCATGGCGGTGCTGCAGACCGGCAACGAAGAGTAGGTTCAACCCAAGACGACCTGCGGAAAATCGAAGTTCCCGATTTTTTGGTGCCGGTCCGTATCTTTTTGGGCTGCCAGTTTGATAGTCGCAACCCGCTGGCAGCGATAGAATCTGGTGTCGACTCATTCCTCGAGCGGCGACTGGCCATCGTTCCGGTGCCGCTCGCGCTGGGTCGACTGAACTGCTACGCTCTCTCTACTCGAGCTGATACATATGTCGCTTACACAGCCCACGGACCGGAGTTCTCTGACCTTGCCGCAGCGAATTTGGGCAAACCGATTTTCTCTACTTGCCGGCTTCTGTCTCTGCGTCGGACTGCCGGTTGGGTTGTACTGGAATCAAGGGCTCTGGCGTAATCTCGGCGGAGATAAGCCGCTGCAGGAAAGTGTGACAGACAAGTCGGCGAAAGAAGCCAAGTCCGACAAGTCGCTCGAAGAGTTGTTGGCGGCTTGTAAGTCAGAGGATGAAAAACTCAGAATTGAGGCGCTGCTGGAACTTGGGCAACATCCAGAGTATCTGCCAAAGTCATTGGAAGGCATTTATCCCTCGCTGATGCAGCCCAACGAAGTTGTTCGCTTCGCGGCGGAGAATGCGGTACGGGCACTGGGGAAAAACATGATTCCCGATTTGCAGCCGCTGCTCGTCGCGGAAGACCCCAAAAAATATTACGAAGGCTGTGTCTACCTGACGATTCTCGGGCTGGAGGGACGTGAGTACATTCCGCGGCTGGTTGAGAAATTGGACTCGGAAAGTCTTGCTGACCGGATGTCGACGTTGTTTGCGCTCGATGCAATGGGCAAGGAAGCGGCGCCGGCTTACGACAAGCTAGTCAAGTTGCTCGACGTACCAGATAGTCAATTCAACATCCAAGTTCGGGTTTGTCATATCTTTCGAAACTTGGGAGAGATCGCCAAGCCAGCTATCCCTCGCTTGATGAAGCTTGCTGATGAGGGAGTCCCCTCGGCTCGCACCGCAGCTTACGTGACGCTGGGGATGCTCGGCCCCAGTCCTGACCACGACATCGTGGGCTTGCTGACAAAGAGGCTGGATACCTTTTACCTCCTCGATAAAGAACGGGCTCTGATTGGGCTTGGTTACCTCGGCTCCAACGCCAAGCCGGCACTGGAGAAGATTGAGGGGCTAATGCGCGACCCGGAAAAGTCCTGCCAAGCCGAAGCGGCCTACGCCTACTGGAAGATTACCGGCGAGAGCGAGAAACCATTGCGCACGCTCGAGCAGTGCCTCGACAGCTATGACTTTCGCATGACCGCGGTTGAGCGTGCCGGTGATATGGGAGCGGTCTCTGTTTCGCTGCTTCCGAAAATGCTGAAATTTCTTGACGAGCCCGATGAAACCGCGGTGCACGAGGCAGTGATTCTCGCCTGTGAGCGAATGGGACCCGCCGCGAAGGATGCCATTCCCCGCTTGCAGACAGTACTCGCCAATGAGCAAGACTATCAACTCCGAGAGACGGCTCGGAAAGCGCTGGAAGCAATTCAGCCCAAACCGGAAAAGTAAGATTGTTCCATTGTATTCGTTTCGGCCCAGCCAGAAGGCGTGTGCTGTTTTTCTAAGGATCTCAGAGACTCCACGATTACCTGTAGGGGATCCTTGCAGGGCGATCGCGCGAAAAATCTGAGCGGACACTGCTGTACTGAGGGCTAGTGCGAAGACCGCCCTCTGCACGCGATCTCCTTCCGTCTTCGTCAGCCGGGTCTTCGCGCAAGCTTTCGGCAGCTGATTTGCGTCCAGCAGCTTTTCGTGGTGGCAGACGCACTTGCACTTCACCTCGCCTGCGCCAAAGCCTAGCGGCTTTGGGCTCCGGCTACGGGCTAAACGCAATACCGTTCAACGAAGCTAATTTGTTGGCTCCGGTTTTCTATAGGTTGTGCAAGCAATCACTGTTCCGAGCAGCCATTGTGCAAGCAAAAAGCCAATGGTTCCTTCGTTGAACGGTATTGGGGCTAAACGAAGAGTCTCGCGGCTACGGGCTGAACGGGGCTAAACGAAGAGTGGAAAACAAAAAAGGATTTGAGGCTTGCGCATACGCTGCCAAACCGCGCCTCATCACGCCCTTCGCCGAGCCTCTGGGAAGTGGCCGCGGAGGATGGAGAAAGACTGTTCGTGCAGACTGAAAATCCTCTAACTCGCTAGGCGAGGACTGCTGCCTCGGCATCGCGACGCTGCAGTTCTGCCGAAAGCCGGTGAATCAGTTCCAGTCGCTCGCGCGCGATGTCTTCGTAGCGGAGTAGCAATTGGAGAGCTCCTTGCGCCACTGCTGGAACGGGTTCACGCGCCACCTCCTCAAATACGGTCACCAGTCTTTCACCAAAGGCCTGCAGGCAATCCGCTGTAGTGGCAGGCGTCGATTCGGGGCGTGCTTTCTGCTCGGCGGTAACGCGCTCGACACAGTCGGCGAGTGCTTCGGGGCTGAGGGCCGGAAAGAAACTCGCCAAGCCCTCGGCTTGTTCGCGATGGACCGGGATGTCCGAGAGGATCAGCGGGCGGCCCAGACTTTTCGCTTCCTCCACGGTCGTGCTCCAGCCCTCGAACAGTGAGGGCTGTAGGAATGCGGCTGCCGCGTGATAGAGAACCGTTTGCTGCTGGCGCTCGACCAACCCAAGAATTCGAACCGAGTCTTGCAACTGATGAGTCTCGAGGTAATCAAGCAACAGCGGCACGTGGTAGTTGTCTCGGGGCTCCTCCAGCGCTCCGGTGCAGACCAGCAGGGGCGCTTGAGGGTTCCGCTCGGTCAGTAGCCGCCAGGCGGCAAAAGCGGTGCTGTGATTTTTATGTAGCCAGAACTGATTCGGCAGGTAAACGAACGGCCGGTCAATTCGGAGTTGCTCCAGAGTCCGAGTGATTTGCTCGGATGAAACTTCGCGAGAGATCTGGCTGGAGAAACGAACGACTGCGGTCTGGCCTGACCCAACGCGGTAAGCTCGCTGCAAGTCGGCTTCAACTGTTTGGCTGCTGCAGATGATGCGACTACAAGTCGCCACCAAGAAGCGAAACAGCCCATCGCGATGCTCCAGTTCTTCCGCTGAGAAGAACTGCGGGTAGTGGCAATGCTGCAAATCGGTAATCCAGCCAATCCAGTGCCCCGGAAGCGAAACGGGCGGATGATTCAGCAAGGGAAAATAGACTTCGCAGGGATGAGCATTGGCAAGCTCCTGCAGTTCCGTTCGGCTAGCGACAACGGCCGGCGGAATCCGAATCTCATTTACCCACTCGCGACAACTCTGCAGCAAACTCTCCAGCGTGGGTTCGTTGATACCGGCCGGGAGGAAGATAGAAACTTCGGGGCGTTTCTCAGGCGGAAGGGTTGCGAGCGCCTCGAGACAATTGCGGACGTAGTAAAGTCCGGCGATCCACTTCTTCCAATGCTCCAGACTATCCTGCAGCAGCCACAATCCCAGTCTCATCGGGAGCTCCTTCTTGGGTCAGCAGCCACTTGGCGTATTCGCCCAGCCCCTCCTCCAGTCCGATCTGCGGCATCAGGTCGAGAGCTCGCAGCCGAGTCGGAGCAACTCGCCAGCACCTCGGCATCCCTTGGGGATTAATGCGATTAAAGCGGAGCGTTCCTCGCCAATTCAACTCGCTCAGGAAGCGTTGTGCCAACTCGCGAATCGTAATCGAGTGACCCGAGGCAAAATTCAGGAGGTCATATCCGGCTGGCTGATTTTCTATCGCCCAGCTGATCGCTCGGACGAGATCCGAAACGTGCACGAAGTCCCGCTGCTCGGTTCCGTTACCAGCAAGTTCGATCACGTTTCCGGCCCGAGATTTCTGAAAGATGTCGAACAGCACCTGTTTTCGCAGCCCAGGCCCATAGGCCGAAAAGACTCGCAGGATTAGCGTCGAGAGGCCGGCCTCTTGATGCCACTGCTGGGCAGTGACTTCGGCCAGATACTTGTGAAACCCATAGGGTGAAAGCGGGACGGCCGGTGTCGCTTCGGTGATCGGCAGTGCTGCTGGTTGCCCATAAACGGCTGCGCTGGAGAGCAAAATGGTATGCGTTCTGGGCGAGACGCGGGCGAGTGTTTCGTAGAGGAAATGAGTAAGTGAGACGTTTTGCTCAAAGTCTGCCGGCGGATTTTCGAAAGACCGTCCGACATGGGAGCTTCCCGCGCAGTGCACCAGCCAGTCGGGCTGAAATTCTTTGAGCCGACAAGCCAAGCATTCATTGGGGAGCGACTCAACCCAGAGCGGCATCTGCTTGGAGAGCGCAACGTCCGGACGTCGAACGCAGCCTACAACTTCATGTCCCGACGCGTGGAGAGCCATGGCCACGTGCCGGCCAATGAATCCGCCCGCGCCGGTCACGGCGATTCTTTTTCGCTGCAGAGCACTCTTGAGCATTACTTATTCCTTGCGCACGGCCCAAGCGACACCGTACCCGAGCTCACCAAACTTGCCGCAAGAATACCTGGCCTTGTCGCCGAGCAGTTCGTCCCAGACGCGCTCGAGATAGCGATGCTGGGGGTGGGCAATGTCATCCATCACCAGCACGCCGCCGACGCTCAAGTGTGGAATCACCGTTTCCAAATCCAAGCGGGCTCCCGCTTCCGAGTGATCCCCATCGACTGTGATCAGGTCGAACTCCACCCCGGGCTGCTGCTGGAAAAAGTCAGGCACTGTCTGGTGCGAATCCCCAGAGATCAGCGCCAGTCGGCCGCGGTGATTGAACTTTTGCAATTCGCAGTGCACGAAATCGGGGCCGGGATTCGGCATCCCCGCATAATCCTGCATCCAGAGGTCGAAGCCAAACAAATCGCAAGCCGGTGCGGCCGCAGCGACAACGGCGAGGCTTCGGCCGCGTCGCACGCCAATCTCGAGATAGCTGCGCGGCTGCAAGGCATGAGCCGTCGCTTGGAGAATCGTCAGCAAGTCGATGTATCGCCAATTCGCGCCGAAGGTTTTCTGTCCCGAGGCATACCAGCCCAGCATGAACTCAAGGTAGTCATCCGAATCCAGTCGCTGCAGTGCACTGCAAACGCGTTCAATGGTGCTGGTCGAGCAAGCCAATTCGCGCAGCGTGCTCGCGCCATATTGAACGGGCGGCAACCACGGAATGCCACTCGGTTGGTACATTCCTCTTCGCGCGGCAGGACACTCGCTGGTCGCGATATCGCTCTGGACGGGGCGTTCGTTCTTGGTCAGCAACATTTGCCTGCTTTCCTTGCTCTCAATGACTAGTAAAGTTCTCGCATTCCGAATCGCTCCTGCACGGAGTACAGTTTCTCGGCCCACCAGTGGCGGCGGGTGTAACTTTTCAACTGTTTCGAGATTTCCTCGTCGGAAGGGATGAAGCCAAGTTCCTGGCGTCGCAGTAGATTGGATTCGCGACGTCCGACGCTGGCGAGAAGTTGACTTGTCTTCTGCTGGTCCGTGATTCGGAACGCGGCGAGCAGATGAGGGAGTCGATAGAACTTTGCCCCCGCGCGCCGAAATCGAAGAATCAATTCCCAGTCCATCGCGAACTGAAACTGTTCATTGATCATCCCGCCGACCTGTTCCCAGAGACTTCGTCGCCAGAACATCGTTTCCTGCGGGATGTAATCGGCCCATTGAATCAGCCGGTGATCGTGAGCCGGTAAGACCCAGCGATTGATGACCCGGTCCTCCGAGTCGATCAGGAGGCGGTGTCCGTAGACCACATCGACATTCGGGTGGCTCGTAAAGAACTTGCCGACCCGCTCCAGTGCCCGCGGCAGCAGGATGTCATCCGAGTTCAGCCAACCCATCACGTCGCCGGTGACGCGCTGAAAGCCGAGGTTGATCGCATGCGATTGCCCGCGGTCTTTGACTGATTCCCATGAGCTGACCCGCTCTGAGTAGTTGCGAATGACCTCAAGGCTGGAATCGTTTGAACCGCCATCCTGAACGTGATAGACCAGATTCGGGTAGCCCTGCTCCACCACACTCTGAATGGTGCGCTCGATATATTTGCCGCAGTTAAAGTTCGGCGTAACCAGCCCGATTTGTGGCAGTGACTCAAGCGGCTTTCGGGGCGAGGCATTCCATTGTTTCGGCTGCAGCTCTGTCTTGGCGGGACGAGCCGGATAACGATAGAGACGAAACAGGTTGGGCGAGCGGAATTCTCTCAGCCGCTGGCTCAGCCAACTCGGCTCGTCCGAGTGCTTCAGCAGTCTTCTCGCCAAGCTGGGACGACGAAGCAGCACCAGCAACTCCGAGCCGAAGTGTCGGGCGCGGACGCGCAGCGAAGCAAGTTGGCGCGGCGAGGAGTTGCTGACCGCATCCAGAGCTCGTCCCAAAACAGCGCGGTCGTAAGCGCGTGAACTGCCGCGATTGAGCCGCTCGGCGCAGGCGCAGGCCCGTCCCATCCAGAGCGCCCAAGTGCTGCTGACCGAGCCGTATCGAGTGCGAAGGAAAGAAGTTAATTCGTCGCAAGCGAGTGGAAGCTCGTCGAACTCAGCCAAACTCAGCAGCGGATTTCCCGGCGTCATTGCCCGAGTCGTGACGACTGAATCGAATTGCTGGAACTTTGCTCCCGATTCGGCCAGCCGCGTCCAGAACTCATAGGCTGCCCAGTAGTGCCATGACCCATCGAGCGTTCCGAATCGTTCGATGGCCGACTTGCGTACAAAGGTTGCAGCAGGCAGGAGGCAGAAGCGGCGCTGAAGTAATTTGGGAGTTGGCCTGCGCGGATGAAAGATATCGAGTTCAGCACTCTGCGAATCGACCAAACGAGCACTCGCATAAATGACGTCGCAGTCGGGCTGGGCCTCGAACCGCTCGAGCACTCGCTCCAACATCTCGGGGAGCAGTTCGTCTCCCGGTTGCAGCCAAACAACGTAGTTAGCTGTAGACGACTGCCAAATCGATCCGGCGGCTGCGGCGGACGCCTGACGGGCAACCTCTAATGTGCCGCCGAAGAGAAGTTCACGCGCCAGCCTATCAGTTGCAGCGTCGGTAGTTGGTACAGAGGTAGGTCCGATCCGAGCAGGATGAGTGACCATCGCAGGTCCAAATCCGCTGGTTGAAGGGTTCACGGCGAAGGCCTGATTGGTGAACCGATCTTTGTGTTGACTTTCTATCGAATCCATGACAATGCCGAGTCGAATCCTTGCGACTTAGATGATGCAAAACTTCCGAGCTAAAAGGGGCTTACCCACTTTTTCCTGGTTGCTGATTCCCACCGTTATGGCTGAAACGGGCAAAAAGCAGCAAGTCCAACTCGAAACCGAAATTCGGGGCGGCGTTGCAAGCAGCGCCGTATTTCGAGGGACCCTTCCGGAATCAGCCGGAGTTTCCGCGGAGGTTCAAGCGTTGAGCAGAACGGGAAAGCAAAGCAACGCGGGGCTGACCAAACAAGTTTTTGGCAGGATGCTAGCGTTTTGCGGCGGAAGCCAAGACCTGTCATCACGAGGCAACAGCGAGTCGAGGATGATCGAATCGCGGATGAATTTGTCCATTGCCGACTTCGTAGACCACATCGGCGAGCGCCAGCAGGGACTCGCGATGAGTGATGATGATCATCGTGCGTTGGCCGCGATGAGCCATCAGCGAGTCGCGAATCAATTCTTCGCTGCGCAAGTCGATTTGGCTGGTGCATTCGTCGAGGATCAGGATCTCGGGATTCCGAAGCAATGCGCGGGCGAGTGCAATTCGTTGGCGCTGTCCGCCAGAAAGCCGGTTGCCGTTTTGGCCAACTCGCGTGTCGAGGCCCTCGGGGAGAACCGAGTGGATGAATTCCCAGGCATGAGCTTCCCGCGCGGCTCGCTCGACATCCGCGTCGCTGGCGTTGGGTGAACCGTAGCGAATGTTGTAGCGGACCTTTTCGTTGAAGAGCTCAGTCTGTTGGGTGACGATGGCGACGCGACTGCGCAAATCTGCGAGGCTCAAGTCGCGGAGGTTGACGTCATCCAAAAGAATGCTACCACCGAGAGGGTCGTAGAAGCGACACAAGAGGCTGGTGATTGTCGATTTGCCGGCGCCATTCGCTCCGACAAATGCAACGGTCGCCCCGAAGGGGATTTCCAAGTCGACTTGTTCGATCACGGTTCTCTCGGGCAGGTAACCAAAAGAGACGTTGTGGAACAGGATGCGGCGGTGAGGACGGGCGAGAATCTTGGGCTCGGGTGGGTTGGTGATATGCGTTGGATGCTCGAGCAGCTTGTAAATTGCATCGGCAGAAATCGACCCCAGGTGAATACTGGAGAAGACGGCGGCAAATTTTCGCAGCGGGTCCGTCATCCCGATGAGCATTCCGAAGAAGGTCAATAAGCCCTCAACACTGAGCGGCTGGCTGGCTAGCGGAATGAACCAGATCGATGTTTGCTGTTTGAGGACGAGATACGCTCCACAGACAATTGCCGTGCAGAGCATGCCCACGCCCAAGGCTTCGATAATCGGTTTTGATAAAGCCGTGTAAAAGCTGAATTTCAGGGCATAACGCCGGGTGACCTCGGTGGCATCGGCGAAGCGTTTCTCCTCCGCGGGTTCCATGGCGTAGGCCTGAACCGTTTGGCTGTTGTTGAGCGATTCCAGCAGCACGTCGTGAAACGAGAGCGACTTCTCTAAGGTGCGATTTGCCAGCCGCTTCATTTTGCCGGATATCAAATAAAGCAGCCCTCCGGCCAGAGGAGCAAAGATTAGGCTGGCCAAAAGCAGCCGCCAGTTGATCAGAGCCGCTCCGATCAGGCAGGCGACGATCTTCAGCGGCTCGCGAATTGCGCCGCCGAGTGTGCCAACCAAGCCTTGAGACAACCCCTCAGCCGTCTGGACGATATAGGCATTGAATCCGCTTGTGCCAATTCCGGAGAAGGTTGAGCGGTCGATATGAAGCGCCTTGGCAAATAACCGTCCTCGAATCTCTCGTGTGATATCGATGGCGATTCTTGAGACAAGGTACTCGTTGAGCACCATCAAGAGGTTCTTGATCAAAGTTGTGACCAGCAGCAGCCCCACAATCCAAACGACGGTATCGAATGGATCGTTCGGCAGAAACCGCTCAGCCGTCGGACGGTACTTCAGATACCAGGAAAGCTCACCATCGATTCGGGCACGCTGGCGTTTCTCTCTCGCCAGCTCAGGTTGCTCGGCAGACGAAGCCTGATTGCTCGCAGCCTGTTCCAGAGCTTGGATTCGCTGCTCGGTTTCTTGCAGTTCAGCTTGCTTCTCACCAATCTGGCGGTCCATCCACTGCTGGATGCTTTGATTGTCCAGCACGACTTGGAGGATCGGATAGAACGCGGCAATGTTGCCGCTCCAGAGCGCAGCAATCCCCAGCGAACAGAGAGTCGCGACAACCAGCGACTTCCAGTAACGCAGCGAGTCACGTAGGGCTCTGAGGAAATTACTCATTCAATCCGTTGGTCCGAGGACTCAGATGTCCGAACTCTGGGAAGAGAATCTCACAGAGTTCCGTTCGCAGCGTGCTTGGTCTGATTCCGTTGACCTAGCTGGGGAAGCTGCGATTTTGCCTGCTTAGGAATAACAGAACAGGCTGGCAAAGGTCAATCCAAACTCCGGTTGTTAAGGTCTGCCAAAGGTGCTTCGGCCAGTGCAAAGCACTTCATCAATGCTGCATTTCGTCACAGAACTAACGGGTAAAGACTTCGGTACCTGCGGTTGCTAGCAGCGTCGGCAACTTGTCTTGCAGCGATTCGGGAGCCTGCTATTCTACCGCGCGCTGTGCGGCCGGTACGTCGACTCGTAACGGCGCATTTGGCGATCAGGCATCTCACAAGTTTCTCAACTGGCGAAGTTACAGGACCCTGCTTATGACTGGCCGACTCGGAATGAGCTTCAGCCTTTTGGCAATCGCTTTGCTCGTTGGTTGTCAGAGCAGTCCGACTACGGACACGCTCAATCCTTGGGCCAAGTCAACCATTCCACCACCGCCGACATATTCGCTGCAAGTGCCTCCGGGAACGGCGCCGCAGGTCGCGTCGACTACCAACTACGGAAGTACTCCCAATCCTGGAGTAGCGGCCAACCCGGCAACAGCTGGGAACATTGCCTACGGTGGAACGATGCCAGGTGCTGCGCCGCCAGCGAAGCCACCAACCGGAGCGCCGACTACAGGAGCACCCACGATGGTCGCCGGTGGGATGGTAAGTCCCTACCCTTCGACCAGTCCGATGGCCGCTAACCAAACGATTCCCAACACCAGCGTCGCCGGTTCGCCGGTACCGGTCCCCTACGCTTCGGCACAGAATCCGCTCTCTCCTCCGCTGGCTCCCACAGCCAACTATCAAGTCGCATCATCTTCGGTCTACGGAACGGGAACCGGGACCAATCGGGTCGTGAACAACGACTACAGCACCACGCCCTACAACGACCAAGGCGACCCGACCCGAGTCGGCTTGTCGGACGCTTCCCAGATCCGTCCGCCGACATCCACCGGCGGCTATCCGGTTGATCCGCGCTATGCTCAGTCATCCGTGCCGGGCATGTACGCTCCAGCCTACGGAGCCGCGCCGCCCAAGCCAACGATGCAGGGGCAAAACGTTGTGCAGGGGCAGTTCAATGGTTCGGGCGCCGTCGGCACCGGTTACGCCCAAGCCGCGCCGAGCACCACTGCTGACCCCAATCGCCAAGCGGGCTGGCAAGATGGCTCCAGCTATAACCGTTAAGCTCCACGTTGTCGGTTGCAGACCGGGAGGCAATCGTTTTGGCAATTGCTACCCAATTCACATTTCCCAGCTGGTTGCAGCGGCTCTCGGGCAATCCTTGGCGCCGCTGGAATCGTCAGCTTGAGCTGATTGAACTTGAGGCACTTGAACTCAAGGCGCTCGCCGACGATCAATTGCACAAGGCCAGCCTCGCTTTGCGCTATCGGGTTCACGCCGGTGAGAGTGAATCGAGTCTGCTGACAGCCGCCATTGCTCTGGTTCGCGAAGCCGCCCGCCGAACGCTCCGAATGGAGCATTTTCCCGTGCAGTTGCTCGGCGGCATGGCCCTCTGGGAATCGGGCGTTGCCGTGATGCAGACCGGAGAAGGGAAGACCTTAACGGCGACCCTGCCGCTTTATCTCGCCGCACTCGCGGGTCGAGGAGCTCATTTAGCGACGGCCAATGATTACTTGGCGCAGCGCGACGCCGAGTCGACGCGTCCACTGTTCGAGTTGCTTGGCCTCAGTGTCGGCGTGGTCACGTCGAACTCCGATCGCTCGGCTCGGCGATCCGCTTACGACTGTGACATCACCTACACGACGGCTCGCGAGTTGGGCTTTGATTTCCTCCGCGACCGGCTGCAGAAACGCGAGCAGGAATCGCTTGCATCGACTGCCCGCACGGGAAGCGGTTGGCTGCTGGGCGATCGGAGTGTGAGCAATGGCGTTGTTCAGCGCGAACTGAATTTCTGTTTGGTTGATGAAGCCGACAGCATCCTGATCGACGAAGCGCGAACGCCTTTGGTGTTGAGCTTTGCTTCGCCCGAGCAGTTGAGCAAACGCACGGAGCTTTATCGCTGGGCGGCCGTGGCAGCGAGCAAGTTCGCAGCGGAGGAGCATTATCAGCTCGAGCACCAGCCGCTACGCGTTCGGCTCAGCCGCGCCGGCCGTGAATTGGTCCGCAAGCTGGACCGGCCCGGTTTATTGTCGGGCTATCTTGCCGCCGATCTCCAGGAACAGATCGAACGGGCACTGCTGGTCCAGAATTTTTATGTCCGCGACCGGCAATACTTGGTCCGCGATGGGCAGGTGGTGATCGTCGATGAGTACACGGGGCGTTTGGCCGAAGGACGTCGCTGGCGGTCGGGCCTGCACCAAGCGATTGAGGCTCGCGAGGGGCTGGAGATCAGCAGCGAGTCGGGGACCGCCGCGCGAATCACGGTTCAGGACCTGTTTCGCAAATACGGCAAGTTGGCTGGGATGACCGGGACGATTGCGCGCTCGGCTGCGGAACTAGAGCGGATTTATGATTTGCGAGTAGCCGAAATTCCGACGAATCGCCCCCCGCGCCGTGCGGCTTGGCCGACCATTGTGGTGGCGACTGAGGCGGCCAAGTGGGAGGCGATTGTTCGCGAAGTGGGCGAAGTGCATGCGAGCGGCCGCCCGGTCTTGATTGGCACCCGTTCGATCGACAAATCAGAACGACTCTCGGCCCTGCTGACCGCGCAGCGAATTGAGCACACCGTATTGAATGCGCGGGACTTGTCACGCGAGGCGGAGATTATTGCCAGTGCCGGACGTGTCGGCCGCGTGACCGTGGCGACCAATCTGGCGGGGCGAGGCACAGACATCAGACTGGATGAAGCGACTTATGTGGCGGGCGGCTTGCATGTGATCGGCAGCGAACTGCACGAGTCAGCGCGAGTCGATCGCCAGCTTATCGGCCGCTGCGGAAGGCAAGGCGACCCCGGCAGCTTTCGCTTCTTCTGCTCGCTGGATGATGAGATTCTGAAAAACGGCCTCAGCCCAAAGTCTTTATCACGTCTTCGCCGGCGCTGCGGAACATCGAGCGGTGAGCTGAGCTCGCTTGAGAAAATCTTCCAGCTCGCTCAGCGGCGGATCGAGCATCGTCACTTCACGGCACGGCGCCTTCTGGTCCTCGACGAACGTCGCCGTCAGGAATTGCAGCAAGAGATGGGACTCGATCCGTATCTCGATGCGCTGGCCGACTGACCGGAGCGTCTCAACGCGAAAAGCGAAACATTCTTTTCGCTCTTCGCTGCACGGTGAAGAGCAGAGGGGGTAAACACAGAGACGCAGAGGAAACAGAGAAAAGAAAAAGATTGAAGGTGATGGAAGAGATGAAAAAGCCAAAAGGCCTTAAACTCATCTAATTGTTCCCTTCCCCGGTTTTCCTCGGCGCTCTCTGTGCCCTCTGTGTTTACCCTCTTCTGCCCTCCGTTAAGCCGTGCCAGTTGATTAGACCAGCTCGCCGCTGGCGTAAAGGTCGTAGAGTTCGCGGAAGACTTCGCGAATGTTTCCTGCGTGTTTGCGAAAAGCCGCGTTGGCGTGCGCTTCCCAGCCAGAGCTTTCTCTGGGGAGCAGTTGTGTCAGAAGTGAGTGCAGCAGTTCGCTGCTGGTTCGGCATTCGATCCAGGTTGGTAGGAATTCTGAGCGGTGAGTCGTCACGACCAGCCCGAGATTGCGACGCTCGACTGTAAGTAGCAGCAATCGCCGGTTGGTTCGAGTTAGCAGTTCGGCGCTATCGAGCAGTAGGATCGTGCTGCTCGGTAAGGCTTCGGTCTCTGTGAGCAGGATTGCTTGGTCGGCTTTCGCGCTTGGAGTGCGGCGGCGTGAGCAGTGGTGACCGAGGTCGACGAGCCTGGTGTGTAACTGTTCGAGCAACGTTGTCTTGCCCCGTCCTTTCGGCCCGACGATGGCAGCTCGAAAATTGAGCCTTCGCAATTTTTCCAGTTCCGATTCCCAGTCGCCCTGCTGGAATTGAAATTGCAGTGCGTCGGTCCGCAGGACCGCCAGTGGATTGAGCCGGGCAGGGCAGCCGAGTGTTGCCGGATCTGGCTTCAGGTCAATGCTCACGCGTTGATTCCTGAGGTTGCGCCGATGCGGACTTCATTGCCGCTGGGAGCGAGTGTGAACTCGATGATTTGGCTGTCTGAAAGCGGGACGGTTACCGCTTCGATGGCCCAGACCAGTGAAATCAAAGCCCCGGAAAAGCTGTAGGGACCACCGGGGGGATCGAAATGGAAACGCTGCTTGCCGCTTACTCCCGGTTTCATGACGGCAATCCGGGCGATGACTAGCAGATCGCGATCACCTTTGCCACTGGTGTACCAAAGCAATCGCAATTCAATCAGGTCACAACGTTCGGTCAGACCATCCCAAATGACCTCGCCCACAATCGGCTCATCGATATCGTAGTGCAGTTTCGGCTTGTCAAGTTTCAGCGCGATCATGCAACACCCTTGGGGATCACGAGAAATTCGGACTCTCCCTGCACATTCGGAAAGACAGGGACCTCGCCTTGGACGATTATCTTCCAGACAACTTTGTTTTTCTCCCCGCTGTGACTGTGCATGGTATTCGGCGGGATTGCCACGGTCGCGGTGCCGAATTGCATCTCTGTCGCTGCCGAGGTGCGAGTGAGTTCGATCGTGTGAAAGACTTTCTTGTCCGTTATGGTATCGGTGCCGCGAGTATAAGTCGCTTGTTCCTCACCGACAACGCTGATAACCAATTCCTTGATCCGGCTGACGCGTCCTTTTAGCTCCCAAGCGACATCGAAGGAATCGCCCAGCGGAACGGCGCCTTCACTCAAGGCCAGCTCCACAATCGGATTAAACAGTTTCAGGAATTTGTAAAAGGCCAGGCAGATGAAGAAGATGCCTAAAAACACCAGCGGAGACATAAAGAGAATCGTCAACCAGTCGAGCCTCTTGATCGGATCGTAGTAAAACAAGCCGATGACAATATTCCAGATGAGGGCGAAGACGCCTTGGTAGAACACCTCTTCAACCCGAGTGGCAGTGGGTTTGAATTTTTGTGGGCCGACAAACGATTGCCAGTTCGCGCGCTCCGAGTAGGGGCTGGGTGTTGCCCGCTTTGTTTGGCTGTCGAAGATTTCATCAGATTCAGGCCGAGGGGAAGTCACGCCTTGATTGGTTGCGGGCGACTGTTGACTTGCTTCTCTTCGGAGTTCGGCTCCAGTGGGATTTCCAAGGGAGTGTGGCGAGAGTTGCTTTTTAGGTTTTACAGGTCTGAGGCAGGCGCTCAGTAAAAAGTAACCAAGAAACAGGGGCATTCCACAGGCGAAGCAAGGTGTGCCCAGTTCATGCAAATCTCGGCGCAAGACAGCTTCGCTGGGATTAGCCGGATCGAAGTAGCAAGTTTGGTTCGTACCGGTTTTGTACTGGTCGGATATTTTTTCGGCCCAACTTCGTTTTCCGATGGAAGAGCCAAAACTAAATCGGGAACTGGTTTGGCGGTTCCCGTTGGCTGTGTACTCGTAACTAATTCTCGGTCGATAATCCTCCGCTTTGCCTTTCTTCTGAACTAACTCAACACTTGACTGAAGAATTTTGCAATTAGTGGCTACCCAGTTTCTCGATTGAAGAAGTTGGCGGAGTGGGGGGAGGAGCATAGACCAGAATAACCCGCAGCCGATCAGCAGCAGGATGATACCTATGCCCAGCGGGACGAATCGAGTGAATGCCGAAGCGGCCTTCGGTTCGGAGAGAGGGCGGCGATTCAAATTTGGCTCCCGAAGCAAAAAACTTTTAGTCCGAAGCAACTTTTTAAAGCGGGTTGTCTGAGAGTCTTGGCCTGCTTTGCTTGGTTACTCGTGCAGCTCTGGAAAAACCTCCTCGGACAAGTCCTGACGCTTGAGCAGCATTTTGGTTCGGGCCAGAAAATCAAATTTAAAATTGGCGACCTGTTGCTCGGTGATGTCCAGCCGCTCGGCGACCTCTTTGTTCGGCATTCCTTCGACGATCAGCAGTTCGATGCATTTCAGTTTGGTCCAGTCCCCTTTTTCTTTCCAGCGATCGACCTGCTCGCGGAGTGCCGAGATGAGCGCTTCCTCTTCCAATTTCCTACGCTCGGTGCTGCGGGCGATGCTGCTGGCGGCACGGCCGGGCCCAGTCAAATGCCAGCCGCCGCTGGAGTCCTCACTCGCGCCCATCTGCAGCGTCGGGCGCCGGCCTTCGCGCCGCAGATGATCGGTCAGCTTGAAGGCGCAAATCGAGAAGAGGTAATTTTCCAGCGAACGACTGCTGTCGTAGTTCGGCAAACTGTTGAGGAAACCGATAAACGTTTCCTGAACGATGTCTTCGCTGGCACTGCGGTTGGATAGTCGACTGTCAACGTAAGCCAGCAGTCGGCCCTCGAAGCGGTCGACGAGTTCAGCCCAGGAACTGCTGTCACCGGACCGGATTTGGGCAATCAGTATCGAATCTGGGTCTGGCGATTGGCTCATTCGGCTCCCGCAAGGATGCGACTACTCGGAAGGTTGCGCAATTCGGCGGAGGAATGAGTCGAGTTGAGAATCGGTCGCATCGCCATTGCTGAGGCCAGCGGCTTCCTTCTCGCCCAATTCAATTCGAACCGGCTCGCTGGTCGGTTCGAGCACTGCCTCCCCAAAGTTCAAGTCGCCGATAAAGCTGACTTGGCGTGGGGAATTGAATCGAAGTTCCTCGAGAGCCGAGACGGAAATCGATTTTTGAGCCGATGACTCCAGCGGAAAATCGTCGAGCACATTGTCCCGATTGGCGACGATTGGGTTGCTGCGCGAAGCGGAGGGTACCGGAGCAGGAACTTCTTCCCGTTTGGCCGGTTCGGTTTTTGCGCGAGCGGGCGGGGTTTGTTTGGTCGCCTTTGCTGCCGGGCTCGGTGAGGCTTGAGCCTTGACGGGCTTGAGGCCGGCTGGCTCGCTCAATTTTACGGGACTGCCTGGACTGACCGTGACCGACATCGTGCCGGCAACGGTTGCATCCAGCGTTGCGGCGACGGGAGTCTTTTTGCTCGGAGTTCGATCGGTTGGCTTCTCAGCCGCGATTGGGCTGAAAACGATTTGCTCTTCGCTTGCTCGATGGACCGCTGGCCGATTGGCATTCGATTTATTGTTCAATGGAGCCGAGACTACGGCAGCGGCTTGCTTTGGGCTCATCTCGTATTCGGCACGAAACGTCACGGTGCCAACGGTGACGAGTTCGCCGGGAAGTAGCGGTTGCTCGGTCGTGATTTTGTAATTGTTGACAAAGGTTCCATTGAGCGAGCCCAGGTCTCGAATGAAAAGGCGGCCATCGCGTTCACGAATTTCGCAATGTGCTCGACTGACCAAAGCCAGCGGGACTTTGAGATTCGCTTCTTTGCCCCGGCCAATCACGGTTGGCAATCGGAGTTTGACTTCCTGCGTTTTCACTTCGCCGCCGACAACGATTAGCTTGGCTTGCAACATCAGCGAGCTCTCCGGGCGAGAATGGCGTTTGGGTTGAAACCGTAAGGACGCAATGGTCAGTGAATCAATGGTCAGTGAATCAAGGAGCGAGCCCCGAGGTGGGGTAAGGCGGGCGGGGCTGTGACCAAAAAATTCGGTCGTATTTTGCCGTCTGAGAGCTGGCAAAAAAAGGTGTCGCTGGGGAAATTTCAATCGGAATTAACGCAGCGGGAAGCGTTTGGAGGGATTTCGGGGATCGCGCGGTCCCGGGGGTATGATTCTCCGCTTCCAAAAGTCCCACGAGTCCCATCCCCCCCAACGAGCGGCAGCAGCGTCCGCGAAGTTTGCAGCCAGCATTTCAGGATTCGCTAGCGGCCGAGAAATGAAACGAAAATCGGGTTCAACACCGGGGGGCTTTCGGTCGATACAGGTTCAGCAGCGCGGATTATTCGTTCTGACTGGGAAAGTGCTAAGTGATACCGACGAGTTGCTCGGTTTTGCCAAGGGCCCAAGTTCTCCGGAAAAAGGGTGCTTTTGTGGCTTTGCCCTGAAGCGGTGGAATGGGGTGATTCCCCTGATTCCGGCCCTTGCAGAGCCCTTTTCTGGCCGTATAATCCGTTTCTGAATTAGAAAGTCCGTCCGCCACTGCGGATGGTTTGACCGCGGGTGTAGCTCAGTTGGTAGAGCATCACGTTGCCAACGTGATTGTCGTGGGTTCGAGTCCCATCACCCGCTTTTTCTATTTCACCTGACCGGGCTCTCTGGGCTAGGATTTGGCGGTTTGCCGAAACTAGCGGTGGTTTGGCCTCTTTCTTCCAGTTCCTCGCGGGGAGTTCCTCCCTCAGGAAACTGCTTCTTTTGAGGGGTCCGAGGTGTTCCAGAGTTGAGCGGTCTGCCAGGGGTGCGCGGTTTTGCGGCTGTCGGGCTGTAAGTAATTCCCTTCAGTGAGTCCGCAACCAGTCAACTCCCCGAATTTTTTCATCTAGTCAGGAACGGGTTCGTGAACACTGAGCAAACAACTGAAGTCGCCGAAGCTGGCGTCGCTAAGCAACCTTTGAATCTCCAGCTGGACATTCAGAAGAAGAGCGCCTGTGAGCGACACGTCAAGGTCTCGATCCCACGCGGCGACATCGACCAGTATTACAAAAAGCAATTTGATGACTTGGTGCCCAAAGCCGAGGTCCCCGGCTTCCGTATCGGAAAAGCGCCCCGCCAATTTGTGGAAAACAAATTCCGCAAGCAGGTGGCCGACCAAGTCAAGGGCGCGCTGATCATGGACAGCCTCGCCCAGATTTCTGAGGGCGATCACTTTTCCGCAATCAGCGAGCCAGATTTGGCTTACGATAAAATTGATATCCCGGAATCGGGACCGATGACCTTCGAATTCAACATCGAAGTTCGCCCCGAATTCGACTTGCCGAAATGGAAGGGAATTTCGCTGGAAAAAATCGAGCGAAACGTCACCGATGAAGAATTGAATCTTCGTCTTGGTTACCTCCGAAACCGATCTGCTGCTTTGGTCCCTGTCGAGGAAGCTGCAAAGGCTGAAGATACGGTTGTTTGCAAGATTACCGCTCGCTTCGACGGCAAGGTGGTAAGGGAAGCCGACGACGTCCGCATGACTGTCCTGCCAACCGCCATTTTCGAGGATGCTCGACTGGAAGGCTTCGACAAGTTGATGGTTGGTGCCAAAGCAGGTGACAAACGCGAAGCGAAGGTGGCGATTAGCGAATTTGCTGGCAATCCTGAAATTCAGGGCAAAACGGTTGACGCCGAGTTCGAAGTTCTTGAAGTCAAGCGTTACGAGTCGCTCTCTGACGAACAAGTGCAGGAGAAATACGGAGTTGCCTCGATTGGCGAAATTAAGGACCTGATTCGCGACTCGATTGCCAAGCAACAGGAATACGAACAACGTCAGGCAATTCGCCAGCAGATCAGCCAAATGCTGACTGAGTCGGCAACTTGGGAACTTCCTCCCGACCTGCTCCGTCGCCAGTTCCGCCGGGAACTTCACCGCGCATTGATGGAACTCCAGTCCAGCGGTTACTCGCCTGAAGAAATTCAATTGCGGGAAAACAGTTTGCGTCAGGACATCCTGCGGCGCACCGAAACGCTGCTTAAGGAGCACTTCATCCTCGAGCGAATCGCCGAGGAAGAAAAGGTTGAGGACAGCCCAGAAGATTACGAGTTGGAGATCGCTCGAATTGCCGCATCCTCGGAAGAGTCGCCTCGTCGGGTCCGCGCCAAACTGGAACGCCAAGGCCAGATGGATGTGCTGCGGAACATGATTATCGAGCGCAAAGTGCTGGAACTGATCGAAAACAACGCAGTGATTAAGTCGGCTCCGAAAAAGGGAATGGAAAAAGTCACCGAATCCGCTGTTGAATTCGCCTTTGGAGGCGGGGTCGGCGAGGAAATTCCCGAGGCCAAGTACGAAGAAGCGACCGCCGCTCCGATTCCGGGCACCATTCCTCAGAAAACAAAAGCCGAATGATTGGCTGAATTTGGGCTAATCGCCTGAGCCAGCAAATCGAATGCTCAAATCAATTAGGTCAGTCCGTTTCGGGCTGGCCTTTTTTTATTCACCTCTCGGTCCTAACATTTGCGAACCACTTCTGCTCAGCTCGGGGCAGCGGGGGCACTCCCCTCGCAAAAAGCTCCAAGTCGTAGCACAATTTGGGGGTCGAAAATCGCCTCGGGCGAGACTGCCTGTTTTCGGTGGCCACTTCAGTTGGGCCGCCACTTTTTTTAGGAAGGACGAACTTGCTTATGGACTGGAATAACCAGCATCAGCCGTTGCCTCATGAAACGCTGCGCAACTCTCATGCCTATCAGCAGTACCAACGCCAACGGCAGATGACGCTGGGCGATTTGCTGCTGGAAAATCGCATCGTCTTCCTGCAAGGCGAGATTCACGCCGGCAATGCCAATGAGATGGTGATGAAGCTGCTTTACCTGCAGAGCGAAAATCGCAAGAAGGACATTCACTTCTACATCAACTCGCCAGGCGGAGACGTCATCTCCACGCTCGCCATTTACGACGCGATGCAGATTTTGACTTGCCCCGTGGCCACTTACTGTGTTGGCCAAGCTGCCAGCGGCGCAGCGGTGCTGCTGGCTGGTGGAACCAAGGGCAAGCGGTTCGCCTTGTCTCACGCTCGCGTAATGATTCACCAGCCTTACGGTGGTGTCGAGGGACAGGTCAGCGACATTGAGATTCAGGCTGACGAGATTCTTCGCAATCGCCAAGTGCTCAACGAGATCCTCGCCCGACACACGGGCAAGCCGATCGACGTGATCGCCAAGGATATGAATCGCGACTTCTTCCTCACAGCCACTGCTGCTAAGGAATACGGTCTGGTCGACGAAATCACGACCAAACCAAAGGCGGACGAAGAAGACGATCTGGCCGACGAAAAGAGCTAATCGAAATCGGCAACTTTAACTCAACCAAACCCCGCGGGATTTAAGTATCCCATCCATCGCACAAACCATTTCCGTCGGAGTCTTCCATGCCCTACGTTCCTTATGTCGTCGACAACAGTGGTCGTGAAGAACGCGTCTATGACATTTACTCGCGATTGTTGCGCGACCGAATCATTTTCCTCGGTACGCAAGTCACCGCAGATTTAGCCAACTCGCTGGTCGCCCAGCTCTTGTTCCTGCAGTCTGAAGATCCCAAAAAAGACATCCATATGTACATCAACTCGCCCGGTGGCAGCGTCACCGCTGGCTTGGCGATTTACGATACGATGCAGTATCTCAGCTGCGATGTCTGCACCTACTGCATGGGCCAAGCTGCTTCGATGGGCGCACTGCTGCTGACCGCGGGAGCGAAAGGCAAGCGATTTGCTTTGCCCAACGCCAGCATCATGATTCACCAGCCGCTCGCCGGAATGCAGGGAACGGCTGAGGAAATCTTGATCCACGCGACCGAACTGAAGCGAGTGAAGCGAAGACTGAACGAGATTCTGCTGAAGCACACCGGTCACAGCCTCGACAAGATCGAGCAAGACACCGACCGAGATAACTTCATGACAGCCGAAGAAGCAAAGTCCTACAACCTGATTGACCGGGTTGTCGGCAGCGTCACTGAGACCAAGTAGCCGCCCCCAGTTACTGTTTTGATTCCGATTTCTCAGGTCTCGCAGCGAGCAACAGTCTGATGAACTTTCCGCACCATTACCAAGTCACGGCGGCTTGCCAAGCCGAAGGTCCCGTTAATCTGGGATCAGGCGGCTTGTCGGCGATTCATTCCTTTCCGCCGGCTCAATTTGGAGGACCGGGTGACCACTGGTCGCCCGAGGATCTTCTCGTGGCTGCGGTAGCCGACTGTTTTTGTCTTTCCTTTCGTGCAATTGCGGCGGCTTCAAAGTTTCCCTTCAGTGGGCTTAGCTGCGAAGTGGTTGGTACGCTGGACCGCGTCGAGCGGGCGATGATGTTTACGGAATTCAAAGTGGTCGCTCGATTGACGCTTCCAGAGGGAAGTGACCTGGAGCGAGGAAAACGACTGCTGGAGAAGGCTGAGCAAACTTGCCTCGTGACGAACTCGCTGAAGTCGCAAGTCCATTTGGAAGCGACAGTCGTCCACGGTTAACCTGAGTTTGTTGGTTATCTTTTTTCTTTTCGTTCAGCCCGAAATCGGCAAACGAGAAGTAAAGCAAATCGCTTTTTTCCAGTGGCGCGGTCCCTGATGCTTTGCGAAGAGCGTGGTGGCGCTCAAGTTGGCCATGCGTGTTCGTACTGCCGAACCGGGGGCTGCCGCGAGGACCCGGCTGACGGAAGAGGTGGAGCCGTGCTCTCACCCTGCTTTTCTGCTTTTCTGCTGCTCTAAATTCGACTGCTCTCGCGCAGCGCGGGGTTGGCGCGAGGACCCGGCCGTGTAAGACGCAAGGCGTGCGAAGTCAGCCTTGGACTTGGCAAGTTTAGCTTTCTGCTAGCAAGTTTTTTCGGGTTATTTCTCTAGTTGCCATTGCTTCGGATTGTCTGTTTCCCCTAAAGAGCAGACCGTCGTCTCGGTAACTTTTGGGAACTCGAAATGCGGCTTGCGATTCTCGCCATCCTGTCACTGCTTACGCTGCTCAGTCTGGGCTGTGGGGCAACCAGTCCGCGTGTACGACGCGAGATTGCGTTGCTGCGTGGTGAAATCGTCGACCTTGAAAATCAGTACTATGCGCTGAAGTCGATGTATCGCGACGAGACGGGTCGCGAACCGGATTTCTCTTCGTACGGGATGACAGAAGGCAAATCGCGCAACTGGCGCAATGGCCCGGGTGCGACACGGCATTGTCTCGAGTGCGGTCAAGTTCACGATCCGAAAATGGATTACGATCATCCCCTGAGCCTCGACAGCTCGGCACCGTCAGGGAATATCGAGCCGGCACCGGCGGACAATAATCGTTTGCTTCAGCCGGGCGAGTCAGAATTTGAACAACTCGATGAACCTGTGATTGAAATCGGCCCTGAAGAGGTGCCGCTACCCAGTGATGGCCAATCGCGTGGCTTTCGGCAGCCAACTGAACAGGTCCCTTCAAGTGAGCGGAACAGTGGCAATCGGACTCTCCCGCCCAGCCGTCCGGCTGTTGCCAAGGGTGGCGGGCTTGCCGACTTTGAAATTGATACCTCGGCGACGATTGGCTTCGATCAAGATGGAATCCCTGGTGACGATGGTGTGACCGTTCGATTGCTGACGGACTTTGGCAATCCAGCGGATCGGCGCATTGGTGAATTGACGTTCAGCGTGATCGACCCTGACCAACCGCAAGCGACTCAGCGGTTAGGGCTTTGGAAATACAGCCCAGAAGAAGCCAGCCAGTTGCTGCGCAGCGTGGGCGGGAAATCAACGCTTGAGGCTCGTTTGCCTTGGCAAAAAGGCTCGGCCCAACACGAAAATTTATTGTTGTTCGTGCGGGTCCGAACTATTGATGGCCGTACTTTGGAACGGTCCGCGAGTATCCTCGTGCGAACCGAGCAGTTAGGCTCGGGCGATTCGGCGCTGGAAGGTGGCCAAATAGACCCGGCGATTGATTCGGGCAGGCAAACAGATGGCGGGACGCCGAATTGGCGGCCAATCCGTTAGTTTTGCCGAAAAACCGGCTCGGAATGGGGGCTGTCGAGCCCGAAAAATCCGAATATCAGTAATGCCGGGGATGCGACTGCCCCGGGGCAGAAACGGCCGGTTCGCTCTCAGGATTTTGTTCATCCAAGGGCGGTGTCCACTACCCGAGAACTGGCAAACCCGAAAAAACCGGCTAGACGGGTCTTGGTTTACCCCTTTTGCCTGAACTACTGAACCGTTTTTCTTGCTGTTTTCCTTGGTGCCAACTAGGATTGGGAGATAACTGTCGACTTTATTCGACAGAGGAATTGGGCCAGGCAAGGCGGCCCGAGGCCGCGTCGTTCGGTGTCATGGGCTGGCTGGGTCATTTTTTGATTCAGTGCCCTGTAGGTTTTGGAAACCGACAGGTCCGAGAAAAACGCGTCTCCATTGACCCGTTATCGATAACGCGAAGCTAATCATGCAAAGTTTAAGGGGTGCTGGAATGTTCAGCCGTATGTTTCGACTTGGTCCCGCGCTGGCGATGTTGCTGGCTGTGGTTTGCTGTTCGACCGCTGCCTTTGCCCAGCTAGATGGTGGCGGTGGTGCTGGTGGCGGTGGCGGTGGTGCTGGTGGCGGTGGCGGTGGTGCTGGTGGCGGTGGCGGTGGTGCTGGTGGCGGTGGCGGTGGCGACGCCGCGAACGGCGGTGGTGTCATCATCGACGCCAATGGCGTGCTCCGCTCAAGTCTCCAAGTGGAACGCAACGGCATGCTCGAACGCCAAAGCCTCAATGCGGCCAAGGTCAGTTTGAGCAAGGACGTCCAAGAGCCGAGCAAGCTCCGCAAGATTTCGCTCAAGCGTTTAGAAGCTGAAGTTCAAAAGCTGAAGGAAAACGGCGAGGAAATTCCAGCCGAGATGCAGTGCTTGGCCGGTCTGACCAAAGTCACCCACGTTTTCTACTATCCAGAAACTCAAGACATCGTCCTCGCTGGTCCAGCTGAGGGCTTTTATGTGAACACTCAAAACCGCGTTGTCGGTATGCAGTCGGGCGAAGCGACCTTGATGCTCGAAGACTTGGTTGTTGCGTTGCGAGCTTATGCTCCCGGCAACTCGCCAACTGGCGTTATCGCTTGCTCGATCGACCCGACTCAGGAAGGCCTGATTCGTTTCAACCAGACCTACGCCGAAATTGCCAAGTCGTTCAACCCCGGACAGGCAAACGCAGCACAACTTGCAGCGGTTGCCAACCGCTTCCGTGAAGCTTTGGGTATGCAAGTGGTTTCGGTTGAAGGCGTTTCGCCGAAGAGCCACTTCGCTCGCGTGCTTGTAGAGGCCGACTATCACATGAAGCTGATTGGTCTGGGGCTCGAGCAAACCCCGACCAAAATCATCAGCTACACCGATAAGATGACCCCTTCCTCGGCGAAGAATTCCTCGCTCCGCTGGTGGTTCAAGCCATCCTACGAGTGCGTCCGCGTGACGCCCGACCAAAATGCGATGCAGTTGGTTGATGGCGGAGTCAAACTGGTTGGTGAAGACGAGAAGGTCGACGCCGCCGGTGGCCGTAAGGGAACTGGCCAAATGAACGCCGCAAGCAAGGCTTTCTGCAACTCGTTCACCAACAACTACGAACAGTTGGCTCGCAAGGTTCCGCTGTTCGGGCAACTCCGCAATGTCATCGATTTGTCGATTGCCTCATGCTTTATTCAGCAAGCCGACCTCTTCGAGAAGTCCGGCTGGAAGATGGAATTCTTTGGTGACGAGTCGAAGTTCCCGATCGAAAGCGCAGCTGCCCCGGCCTATGTTGAGCCAGTTGTCAGCACGGTCATGAAGGGTGGCTACTTTATGGCGCCCGTCGGTGGTGGTGTTAACATCCAACCACGCGTTGCCTTCCGTTCGGAGAATCTTCGCAGCGATGAAGACGGCTCGATCGCCTCGGCTCGACAAAGCGCCCAGAAGGCTGAAGTCGGCTCAGGCCAATGGTGGTGGGACTAGTTCCGCGAAAGGTTTTCGCAAAGTCTCAGCCGAATCAAAATCTTAAAAGGCGGTCGAAGGTTTTCGGCCGCCTTTTTTGTTGCCAGAAATAGAAAATTTCGTATTCGCTTTTCCCCGCGAACAGGCAAGTTTGAGTCGCTCAGGATGTTAAGGATTCCGATTTCCTCGGACTATGAAGGGGCCTTTTTGTTATGATTCACTAGCTACCGAGGACGACTCGGACTATCTTTTTAGCCGCACACAACTCGCCCCGATTGCATGACTGGTCTCCCCGAAAATTCTGAAACCGGTCCACGCCTGGTCCCCTTTCCCAGCTTTGGCTACCACGAGCCGGATGGCTGGTGGCGATTGAACGTCGCTGGAATTGTTCGGCAGCCATTTGCTCCGACCTTGAGAAAGCGAATGCTGATTGGAATGCTGGGCAACGTGATGCAAGCCAGCGAGCAAGACCGGGCCAGCGAGCGTTTTCGAAAGCGGGTCACTTCGTTCGTCATGGATGGAGCTGCTGGACTAAATGTCCAATGCTCTCTGGGAGAACAAATTTTCGCCCTCAAGAAACGAACCCGCCGCAATGGACACTACTTCGGCTGGGTGGCGATTCCTGATAAGCAGATCGAGCAGTTGGCGTCGTCCGTTGCCGGCCAACTCCCGCAGCTCTCGCTTGGGGTCTCTGTTGAGTCCCAGCTCAATGGCGAGTCGACCATTCAATTGATCCCGCGACGCGGAGTATCGGTCGTTTCGGATATCGACGACACCATCAAAGAATCTTCGATTCGCGACCGCCGGGAACTCTTGGCGAATACGTTTCTCCGCGACTTTCGCGCCGTTCCGGGGATGTCAGCCGTTTATCGAGCTTGGCAGCAGTTGGGGATACCTGTGCACTATGTCTCGTCGAGCCCGTGGCAGCTGCTTCCATGGATCGACGAAATGTTGCAGGTCCAGCAGTTTCCTACGGGGTCGCTGCATTTGCGGAATTTCCGCTTGCGGACCCATATGCTGCAAAAGCTGATTCGCTTTCGCCGCAGCGGCAAAGGCGCTGCGATTCGAATGCTGATGAGCAAATTTCCCGAGCGACGGTTTATTTTCGTCGGTGACTCTGGCGAGAAAGACCTCGAGATCTATCGCAAATTGGCCGGCAAATTCCCGGACCAAGTGCTTGGAATTCTGATTCGGAATTTGGCCGATCACCCGCTCGATCCAGAACGTTTGGAGCGCAGTCGGGCGGGACTGAATGGTGTTTCGATCAGCTGTTTCGAATCGGCTGAGGAATTGCAGGCGCAGGTTGCGCCGTTGCTGGCTGGGGAGTTGGCCCTAGTCCGGTGACGCGTTGGATCCAGTCCCCTGCCCTATCTAACCCCAGTGCCCTAACTCGTCATTCGAGTGAGTCGATTCAACTTATTCAGGCATTTGCATTCAGACGTGGACTCGCTTTAGTCGCCCTCTTCTTCATCCTCCTCAGATTCGGGCTGTCTTTCACCCAATTGTCGATTGAGTAACAACAGGCCCGAAGGATCATCGCCCACGATTCGAAAGTGCGCGAGGATCTGCTCGATGCTGTCCTCTTCTTCGACCTGTTCATCGAGAAACCACTTCAGGTGGCTGACCGTGGCGTAGTCGCGAACTTCGGTGGCAATCGCGTAAAGTTCATGGATTGCCGCCGTGTTGGCCTTTTCCATCTCCAAAGCTTGCTGAAATACGGTGATCGGAGAGCCCTGTCTCACTTTCGGTGCTTCCAGGCCCGACAAGTGGACTTGGCCACCGCGCCGATGGACGTAGCGGAACAACCGCATCGCATGCTGCATCTCTTCGCCATGTTGCATTTCCATCCAGTGAGCGAATCCATCCAGTCCCTCGTTCTGGAAATGGGCTGCCATGGCCAGATAGTGGTAGGCAGATTGCAGTTCCTGATGGATTTGGCGATTGATTGCCTCGGAGAGCTTTTGTGGAAACATGGCGAACAGCCTCTGCTTGGATTCGATAAACTAGTCTGTGATACGTTCTGGCCCGTAGTGCCGATTTAGGTTTTAACCGATCTTTCGCTACGCTCGAATGGCAGACTTTCATCTGATCCAAACACTGGTTTTCTTGCTCACTTCGGGGGTGTTCCCCAGCGAAGCCCTCTTTCGGGTTCGAGGCACTTAGAAGAGTCGGATTTCTCGCTTAAAATGGTCGAGACGTTGCGGGGGCCTTGTGTCCGCACGGGGCGGGTTCCCGGAATGTAGTTTTTCTGGCGGAGTCTCAGTTTCGCTGAGCAAACACCAACCCCTTTCCACGATACTCGATTTTTCAGTTGACCAGTTCAAGCGGCCCTCGGCCGGCCCTTGAGTAAACTTCAAAGGAATCACGCATGCAAGTTAATTGGAGCGGAGTCTTCCCCGCTGCAACCACGCAGTTCAATCCAGACCAGTCTCTCAACATCCCGGCAACGCTGGCCCATATCGAGGCGATGATCGACGCAGGAATTCATGGGCTGATCATGCTAGGGACGGTAGGAGAGAATTGTTCTCTCGAGTACTCAGAGAAGTTTGAGTTGCTGCGAGCCGTGGTAAAGCATGTCAACGGGCGGATTGCGGTGCTTTCCGGCGTGGCTGAGTACACGACCCGCTTGGCCTGCAAATTCGCTCGTGATGCGGAGCAAGCTGGAGTCGACGGATTGATGGTCCTTCCCTGCATGGTCTACAACTCGGACCCACGGGAAACGGTCGCTCACTATCGCGCAGTGGCCGCAGCAAGCGGTTTGCCGATCATGATTTACAACAACCCCGTTTCCTATAAAGTCGATATTTCCCCCGAGACGTTTGCCGAGTTGGCTGATGAGCCGAAGTTCGTTGCGATTAAAGAATCTTCGGAAAACGTTCGCCGAATTACTGACTTGAAGAACGTGTGTGGCGACCGCTACCTCTTGTTCTGTGGCGTTGACGATTTGGTTTTGGAAAGTATTGTGCTCGGGGCGACCGGTTGGGTTTCCGGCTTGGTCAATGCCTTCCCTGCAGAGAACCGTTTGCTTTGGGATTTGGCGCTGGCCGGTAAGTACGACGAAGCCGTCAAGATTTATCGCTGGTACACGCCGCTGCTGCACCTCGATACGCATGTCAAACTGGTGCAGTACATCAAGCTGGCCGCTCAAGAGTGCGGTTTTGGAAACGAACTGACACGAGCTCCCCGCTTGCCACTGGTGGGAGAGGAACGAGAACGTGTTCTGCGAATTATCCGAGAAGGCATCAAGAATCGTCCTCGCCTGACGGCAAATGTCTAGTTTCTGCCTCCATGTGATTTAGGCTTTTGGCCTAACGCGCTGGGCGAAAAATCGATCCCCGCCGTTTAAAACTCGCGATGTGAGCAGCGAGCATCAAGCTCGATCCGTCGACTGCGGCCAAAGCTATTTGCTCGATATTGCTAAATAGCCTCTCTCCATACCCAAAGGAAGTCATTGGTCATGTCAGTTGAAGAAGTCTTGATTGAAGGCCAGTGGCGACCGGCGACGTCTCGTGAGCATTTTCAGGCGCTCAATCCGACAACCGGCGAGTCGCTTACGCAGCGGTATCCGGTGAGTGAATGGAGCGATTGCGATCGCGCCCTGACCGCGGCGGCGAGGGCAGCGGAGGAGCTTCGGGAGACCTCGACGGAGGTGCTCGCGAGCTTTCTCGAAGCCTATGCCTCGGCCATTGAGCAGCACTCCGAAGAATTGGCCAAGATTGCCGCAGAAGAAACAGCCCTGCCGTTTGCTCCGAGGCTGAAGGATGTCGAGATTCCACGCACGGTCAACCAACTCCGGCAAGCGGCTCAAGCTGCCCGTGAGGGGTCTTGGGCGATGGCTACGCTCGATAGCAAGGCAAACATTCGCAGTTGTTTCGCTCCGCTCGGCCCGATTGTAACGATCGGCCCGAACAACTTTCCTTTTGCGTTCAATGGCGCGGCAGGCGGTGATTTTGCCGCCGCGATCGCCGCGGGGAATCCGGTGATCATCAAAGCTCATCCGGCTCACCCCCGAACGACCCAGCGGCTCGCCCAACTTGCGCATCAAGCCAACCTGGACTGCAGTTTGCCTGTTGGCACAATTCAGCTGCTTTACCGCTTGAAGCATGCTGATGGCTTGCGATTGGTCAGCGACCCGAGAGTCGGGGCTACAGGCTTCACTGGTGGTCGGCAAACGGGACTTCAGTTGAAAGCAGCAGCCGATCGCGCTGGGAAACCGATCTACCTCGAAATGTCGAGTATCAATCCCGTCGTGATTCTCCCCGAGGCGTTGGCTGAACGAGCCAGTGCGATTCCCGATGAGTTCTGCACCAGTTGTTTGATGGGTGCCGGACAATTCTGCACCAACCCCGGTTTTGTGGTCCTGGTCGATGGCCCCCAGGTCAATGATTTTGTTTCAGCTGCTCAAGCAAAGTTTCGCTCAACTCCTGCTGGCACACTTCTCGGGCCGGCGGTTCGAGCGGGGCTGACCGAAGCGGTCGCCAAGCTGGTTGCGGCGGGTGCTGACTTGCTTGCGGGAGGAACTCCAGAACCGGGCCCGCGAGTTGCTTTTGCCAACACGCTGCTCAGGGTAAGCGGGGCGAAGTATCTGACTCAACCTGACGTATTCCAAACCGAGATGTTCGGCGCTTCCACTTTGTTCGTGATTGCCCAGTCCACGGAAGAGGCGGCTCGGATTCTTTGCACATTGGAAGGAAACCTGACGGGGACAATTTACACCGCTGCAAGTCCGATTGCTTCTAACGATTACCGGTCGATCGCCGGAGTTCTGCGAGCACGGGTTGGGCGACTCTTGAACAACAAGATGCCGACCGGTGTTGCCGTGTCCCCTGCCATGAATCATGGTGGGCCTTTTCCCAGTACCGGTCATCCTGGATTCACTGCGGTTGGAATCCCAGCGGCGTTGCATCGCTTTGCTATGCTGCAATGTTTCGATAACGTGCCGGATGAGAGGCTGCCAGCCTTGCTCCGCGACCGTAACGTGAAAAACGCATGGCGGCTGGTCGATGGACAATGGACTCGAGCAGATTTGGAGCGCAGTGGGTCGTGACAAAAAGCAGATTGCCACCCGCGATTGAAATAGTCGACTCCCACACCGGCGGCGAGCCGACGCGAGTCATTATCTCCGGAGGCCCGGATTTGGGTGAAGGAAGTCTCGTCACAAGGCGCGAGCGTTTCAAAACGGAGTTTGATCACTTTCGCAGTGCGGTGATCAATGAACCGCGTGGCTCTGATGTGGTGGTCGGTGCGCTGCTGTGTCCGCCCAGCGACGATCGCTGTGTGGCGGGGACGATTTTTTTTAATAACGCTGGCTATCTGGGGATGTGTGGCCACGGCACCATCGGCTTGATGGTCACGCTGCTCCACCTCGGCCGAATCTCGCCTGGGACTCACCTGCTGGAAACTCCGGTTGGAGTCGTCACTGCCGAAGTTCTCGACTCGCATACTGTATCGCTGCAGAATGTCCCAAGTTATCGTTTGGCCACGAATGTTCCGGTTGACGTTCCCGGTTTGGGCAATTTCCGCGGAGATGTCGCTTGGGGCGGGAACTGGTTTTATCTGGTTCGAGATCACTCTGAGCGAATCGAGGCTGATAACATTTCCCGTTTGCTCGAAGTGACGAAGCGGATTCACAGGGCGTTGGCAGATTCGGGCATTCGCGGTCCAGCGGGTGAGGAATTGGACCACATTGAATTGTTTGGGCCCGCAGACCCCCGGAAAGCCGAAAGTCGCAACTTTGTCCTTTGTCCGGGCGGCGCTTACGACCGTTCGCCCTGCGGCACGGGAACGAGCGCCAAACTGGCCTGCCTTGCCGCCGACGGCAAACTTGCTCCCGGTCAAATCTGGCGACAGGAAAGTATTATTGGCAGCGTGTTCGAGGCCAGTTACGAGGCACTTTCCGGACAGCAAATACTCCCCAGAATCAGCGGCCAAGCGTGGGTTAGTGGCACTGGCCGCTTGTTGTTCGAACCGGGAGATCCGTTTCAGGAAGGAATTCGCTCATGAGTGGCAAGTCTCAGGAAACCGTGATCGTTGGCGGCGGCGTGATCGGTGCGATGTGCGCCTGGTACCTAACTCAAGCAGGTGAGCGAGTCACGATTCTTGATCGCGATCGATTCGGAGCGGCTTGCTCTCATGGCAATTGCGGCTACGTCAGCCCCAGTCACGTGTTGCCGCTGACCCAACCCGGGATGGTTCGCAAAGCCCTCCGCTCGATGCTGAGCAGCAACTCGCCGTTTTACGTGCGGCCTCGTCTGTCTCTGGACCTTTGGTCTTGGCTGCTGAAGTTTGCCCGCCGCTGTAACGAGCGCGACATGCTCGAAGCAGCCGATTCGATCCATCGACTGCTGCAATCGTCGCGAGAGCTTTACATCGACTTGATTGAAAAGCAAAAATTGGAGTGCGAGTGGCAACCGATTGGCCTGCTGTTCGTCTTTCACGATGAGCATGAGTTTCACGAGTACGAGCCGACGAATCGGCTGCTGGAACAGAAATATGGAGTCTCGGCTCGTCCACTCGAAGGAGCCGAACTGACCCGGTTCGAGCCGGCGCTGGTCGAAGGGTTAGGCGGCGCGTGGTACTACGACTGCGATAGCCATTTACGGCCCGACAAGCTGATGTCAGAAATGCGACGGGTCCTAACCGACGCCGGTGTGAAATTCGTTGAGGAGTGCGAAGTCACCGGCTTTCGCTCGTCCGGTGGGCGAGCGGTCTCGGTAGAGACGAAAACGCATGGAGAGATCGCTGCCGATCGAGTTGTTGTCGCCTGCGGAGCGCTGACTCCATTTCTCAATCAGCAACTCGGCTGCCGAATTCCGATTCAACCAGGCAAAGGCTACTCACTGACAATGCCGCGTCCATCGGTCTGCCCGACTTATCCACTGATCTTCGAGCAGCACCGAGTTGCCATCACACCGATGAAGAGCGGTTACCGGATCGGCTCGACGATGGAATTCGCAGGCTACGACAGCCGGATCAACCAGCGCAGATTGCAGCTGCTCAGGGATTCGGCCCGGCTTTATCTTCGCGAGCCAGCTGCCGAACCGCTGCAGGAGACTTGGTATGGCTGGCGACCGATGACTTGGGATAGCAAGCCTTACATCGACCGCTCTCCGAGGTTCCAGAACGTTTGGGTAGCAGCGGGCCACAACATGCTGGGGCTTTCAATGGCGACCGTGACGGGCAAGCTGATCGCTGAGCTGATGACTGGCCAGCAACCGCATCTCGATATTCGACCACTGAGAATCGGTCGCTGAGTTGATGCTGGATGCGGCTTGGTATCTATAAACAGTCGCTCAGTTCCAAAAGCCAATCAACCAAATCAAGACAAAGATTGCGGACATGAATCCGACCAATCCGATGGCTGTCCGGATGGATTGCTCGAAGATGTCCTTCATCCGCTCGTGTCGCGTGGCGCCGTAGACGAGGCTGACAACCAGCACCAACGGGATCGCATACCAAAGGCGGGCTTGCCAGAGCGAGACCGCGAGAAGCGGCGAGAGTAGGTTGATAAGTCCGACGCTCAACATGTTGAGGTTCCTCTCCGATTAAGACTCGACCGACTCGGGCTTCTTCTTTTTCTGCTCTTCCAGCTTGCGACGGATTTCCGGTGTGATGATCATCGGCCCGGCGAAGGCGTCATACACTGCGAGCAAGTTGAGTAGTCCTGCAACCATCGTGTAAAGGGTGCCCATCTCAAACCAGTGCCCCAGCTCCGAGTGCCACATTCCCAAGACGTCGTTTTTTTCGAGAGTGATCGGTCCTGCAGGAGGGGCCATCAAGCCGTCAATCAGAGGCTTGCCACTGAAGTTCGTGGCGCCCGGCGGAATAACCGCAAACTCGCGAAGTCCATTTGCCGTAAACGTACCCGCAGGGTAGCGGCGACAGAGTTCGAACCAAGGCGGGCCTCCATTCTGGGTGGCGTAAGCCTGAACCAGTGCCGGGAGAGCCGGAAGGCCAACGCCCAGCTGACAAAAATAGTGCCAGCGGAAATCATTAGGACGAGTTGATGCGTAGACGACTCTCCCTCGTCCCATTAAGAGGCCAAAAAAGAAGGTGCTCAAAATGCAAATCATGAACAGCATCCCCTTGGCATAACGCCGCTGGTAGAGGTGTCCGGCACCCGGCCAAAGCCAACCGAGGAGGGCTGCCCACCGCGGGTCTCGCAGAGGGACAGTAATCACGTCCCCATTTTCCATATCGTATTTTGCGTCTGTCATGCGTGCGAGGCGACCTCGTCGGGTTTTGCAGTGCTGAGTCGGAATCTGGACGGTTTGGCTTATCGCAACCAACTGGGGCAAGGCAGCCGACTCCCAAATCCTTGTTTGACGTCCTATTGTGGATTCTCCCCGCTGAGGGTGCAATGACAGTCAGCGTGACCGGTGAACGAAAGAAGCAACTCTTTCCAAGGTTGCCACTGAAACTTTTCCTCCGGATGATGGACTCTCGCCGTGAATGCCCGCTTTTTTTCTGCTGCACGCCTGGCTGCTAACGGGGATGAGTTGCAGTTGCCTCAGGCAGAAGCTCACCATTTTCTGAATGTACTGCGAGGTAAGGTGGGCGATGAGATCGGCTTACTCGATGGCTGTGGACAAGAGGCAACGGCGGAGGTGATCTCCGCTCGAAAGAATGCTGTCACCGTTAGAGTGACAGAATTGAGAACAGTTGACCGCGAGCCGCGACGGAAGCTGACACTCGCCGTCTCGCTCCCCAAAGGAGACCGGCAGAAGGTTTTGGTCGAGAAATTGACTGAGCTAGGGGTGCAGCGTCTCGTTCCGCTCAAGACTCAGCGTAGTGTGGCACAGCCCTCGGACGGGGCGCTGGAGCGGTTGGAGCAGCACGTTGTGGCGGCCTGCAAGCAATCCGGCCGAACTCGCAAAATGGAAATCGCCTTGCCGCTGGACATCGCTCAACTCGCCGCTTGGAGTCAGCCGGCTGTCCGGCTCGTCGCGCATCCCGGCCAAGGCAAGGAAACTGTGCTCGAGCAGATCGGCAGTGACGAAATCGCGGTCGCGGTCGGTCCAGAGGGCGGCTTCACCGATGATGAGGTCGCTCTGCTGGTTGCATCCGGCTGGCAAACCTTGCAGCTCGGCCCCCGGCTTCTCCGCATCGAAACGGCGGCGATTGCTGTCGCCGCCAAATGGCTGCTTTAAAATGTCTTGCCAAGATGGAAACGTCACGCGGCAACCGCGCGATTCTGCGCGATCGCGATGGCGGCAAACGCAACGGCAGCCGTGACGAGGAGCAAGCCGCTTCGCCAGGCAGCGCGCGAACTGAGCTGGCCAAACCAAGGGAGCAGTATCGCGCCCGCAAACACCGCTCGAAAAGCGACCGCCGTTGGGAAGATGAAACCTAAAGCTTGGTAGAACAAGTCTTCGTTGGGGATCCAGAGACAGCCCAAAACGACTGCCGAGATGAACAGTCCCCAAGGCAGTGATTTCGGCCAACGTCGCCCGGCAGTGAGAGCAAGCGCCAAACTTACCGCTGGAACGATGAATAAATAGCTCGCTCCGGGCAGTAGCCAAGCCAGCAACACGGCCAGCAGTGACCAGAGCCAACCGCTCGCCAGCCCGCTCATCCCCAGTCCACAGCAGGGTCCAATCAGGCGACTCAGACCAAGCAGCAGTGAAAGTGCGACCAGCCAGTAGGTCATTAGCAACGAGAAAGGTGCTGCGGGCCAAGGGAACTTCATGCGCGCATCCCAAGAAAGCAAATGCCCTAGTCCGGCCGTCACTAGCAGCGCTAGGAGGATGGTCAACAAATCAGAGCCCCAGCGAAGCAGCAACCTCCAACCCAAACCCCGGCTGCAGACCAGCATCAGACCGCAAAGCAGTCCGGCAATCGGAAGCGTCCAACCGGCCGGCCACCAAACCAACCAATGGCAGAAGAGATCAAAATAGACGGCGTTCCCCGAGCGTGTAGCGGTCAAGTCGGCATCGGCCAGCGGACGAAGCACTTCCCAGGCATTATCGCCATGGTGCTGTAATGAATGCCGACTGAGTTGCTCCAGATTGTCGTTCTCGGTGTGGTAATTCTTGACATCACCGATAAATGCGAAGTTGAAGCCATTCACTCCGGCTCGGTTAAAGATGGTGAAGTCGGTGTCGTTGGGTAGGAAACGGTAGACCTCGAAAAATAGGGACGAGGTCCGCGGATGGCTGACGTTGCGAGCGAAGAGTTCAATCAGCCAGCGGTTTGGTTGTCCAGTCTGAAACATCAGACTTGGGCCCGATGTGCCTCGGGCTTCAAGATTGATCACCAGCTTGGCGTGCTTCATCCAAGGGTGCTCGGCGGAAAATTGGCGAGCTCCCAGCAGACCAAATTCCTCGCCATCGGTCAGCAAGAAAATGATGTCATTTCGGCGCGCTGGAAGTTGCCTTGCCATCCGAGCTAGTTCCAGCAGAACCGCGACTCCTGAAGCGTCATCGCCAATGCCGGGGCCAGTTGAAACCGAATCATAATGAGCCATCACGACGATGGCGTCATCGGAATCGTTGCTTCCTTCCAAACGAAACATCAAGTTGGTCAGAGGGATTGGTGCAGTGTTCGGGCGCCGAGCAAGTTCCGTTTCCTGACTGAGGACTTCGTAACCCCATGCCGAAGCGATTTGCCGGATCGACTCCCGTACTTTCTGATTCGCCTCGCTGCCGGCAGGATGGGGCTGCTCGGGTAAGAAAATCTGCTTGAGTAAGTCGAGCGCGTTACCACCGACGAATCGGGAGTTATCGGTTCCTCGCTCCAAAAAATCGGGACCGCGATTGCGATAATGTGCGACTGCCAGAATGGCTAACCAGACCAATGCGATCAGCGCCAGCCAGCGAGTTGCAAGTGGCGGAGTCGGTGAGGAGAGTGTCTCGGTCGCATGCGGTGACTTCACGGGGGCTCCTATTTTTTCCCTTGGGCCCGTTTGGATTGGAAGAAATGCGTCAGCAATTGACCACAATCCCGCGCCAAGACACCGGCAATTACCTCGCAGCGATGATTCAGTCTGCTGTCGTTGAGCAATTGAAACAGCGACTCAACAGCGCCTGCTTTGGGGTCGCGCGTACCGTAAATCACTCGGGGGATTCGAGCCAGCACGATGGCGCCTGCACACATCGGACAGGGCTCGAGTGTCACATAGAGCGAGCATTCCTCAAGCCGCCAATTCCCGACAGCTTCTGCAGCTTGAGTGATGGCCAGCATTTCTGCATGGGCCGTCGGATCACGCAGTTGCTCTCGCTGGTTGTAGGCCGCGCCGATAATTCGACCCTGGCGAACGATGACTGCTCCGACGGGAACTTCATCCAACTCGGCGGCGATCACCGCCTGCTCGATGGCCTTTTGCATGTAAAACTCATGCGGAAGCCAGTCGTTGAGTTCGTCGAAGCTTTCCGTCGAATCACTCACGGGCGGGGGCTCTTTGGCGGCGTGAGCGAATAAAGCCGAAACTTCCTGATGCGGGCTTTGGTTTCGAAGCAGCAGATGCCCAGCGGTTGAGAGAGTTGCACTTCATTCCGCACGGATAATTTTTGCTCTCTGACATCGAATGAAATGACTTCTTTGTCGCCAATCCAGCAGTGGATGTGGTTTCCCTCCACCCGCAAACGAGCCTGATACCATTTCCCGTTTTCAAAGACCATGTGTTTGGCTGTGTCGTTGTGAGCTGCATCTTTGCCATCGATGCAGGAAAGTCCCACGAGAGTTCCGCCCCAACCACCGATCACAACCGAACAGTGGGAATCCTTGACTGGAAACGTCAGGCAGCAGGGGAAGTCATTCCCTTCAACCCGCTGAAAATCCCACTCCAATTCGTAGTTCCCTTGAGGCCAGTCAAAAGCGGTCGAATGCACGCCTGAGAGGGGATAGCCTGCCTCGATTTCAAAGCCACCATCCTCGAGAGGTTTGACTTCTCGCTGGGAACCGAAATCGGTGACTGTCCAATCCTCAAAGCGATCGCCCTTCCAAAGCAACTGGCGATCAGAATTAGCCGGAGTAGTTTCCGGTTTGGCAACTTCTTGTGCGAACGCTCCGAGCGCGGCGAAGAAGAGATACAAAGCGCAGCCAGCTGAGAAAAATCGAACGCAGCGGACTCTCGCAGTTGGTGGCAGCGCGACACGTGATTTGAATAGATTCATTGAACGGTTTAATGGAGTCCTCGTGACTTGACCTTTTCTTGCTTCGGGAGGGCAAACCCGTGCAGGAGATTTCGGACAGCAACTAGCAGGCGGCCCGTGCTTACTATCGTAGCATGATCGCCGGGGCCAAGGAAAACAGCCTCGATTTGATTTCGCGCCTCAGCAGCAAAGGTTTGTGGCAGGAGAAAGGCTCGAATTCGCCGCGCCCCGCGGCCAATTACAGAATGAGCCATGGCCAAGGCGGCCCACACAGAGCGCGCAAGAACCGTGTTTTGCGGCTAGGAACTTTAAGAATTACTGAGCTGCAACGCTTCGCTTACTTTTTGGCGAGGAATTTCAGCCAGCTTTTAGCTCCCTTTTCAGTCGGAGCTTCAGTCTCGGCAGCCACAACAGCGTCGAGGCCGCACAACTTGTCGGAGAGCTCGTTGATCGACAGGGTAATCGCGGCCTTTGGAGCTTGTGTCACCAGCGGAATGCCGTTGTTTCTCGATTCAGAGACAACCGAGAAGTTGTTTGGAACTCGCCAGAAGATTGGTTTATTAATCGTCTCTTCAGCATTGGTGCTGCTGATTTGGGAACGGTCCAGACCAGAGCGGTTGACGACAATCTTGATTTTCTCTGTCACGCCGGAGTGATGTTCCAGCGAATTGAGGATTCGAACCACGTTTCGCAAACAGGGCAAGTCGAGTTGCGTCAGCAGTAAGGTGTGATCGGCAACTTGCATCGAAACCAGGTCGAGCCGCCCGTAGGATTTGGATAGGTCGAGCACGACGTGCGAGAAGGAGGCCTTCAGCAAGGCCAAGACCTTGCGGAAATCCTCAGTCGAGATCGAGTCCATATCCTCAAGGTGAATGGGGCGAGGCAGGAGATAGACTCCTGAATCATGCTTGGTCAGAGATTTGCGCAACAATGCCAAGTCGAGTCGGCCGATGTTTTGGGAAACATCGAGCAGAGTGTAATCTGGAATGGTGTCGAGAAACACGTCGGCATCACCGACGGAGAGGTCGAGGTCGACGAGTACGACATTATTCAGCGGGCTGCGTGCCATCGCGCAGGCTAGATTGACGGCTAACGTCGTGCAGCCGACACCACCGGAACTTCCCGTCACGGCAACCGTAATCGCAGGTTTATTTCGGCCTGCGGCCAGCCCAACGCTGCTGACGCGGTCGAGTGCCTGAAACAATTCTTCAATCTGAATCGGTGTAGTGATGAACTCGCCAGCGCCGGCACGCATTGCTCGAAGAATCAGTTGCCCATCAGTCCGTTGACTGAGGGCGATAATCCCCAATCCGCTGGAATAAGCCCGCAGGCTTTGAATCAAGGCCAGCGCGACTGGCTCGTTTTGATCAATGTTGATGATCACCGCGTCGGGCGAGGTTTGCTTTACGACTTCCTCGAAAAATTCGTAACGCGAGCAGTCGGCTTCCAGCCAAATGCGATCCAAACCCACCAAGTACTTTTTGAGGTGCTCCCGGGTTTTTTCATTGGGGTCGCAAATCGACAATCGAAGTGAAGCGGCCATAGCACTTAAAGGTGGTTAAAGGAAAACGAGGAAGGAATTGTCCGATGGAGCTTGTTTTGTTTGAGCTGCCTAGCGGCGGCTGCCTGAATTGGGCTGCTGCTTCGGATAACCGAAACCGGGACCTTCTGCAGGCTGGCGAGATTTGGCTTTCAGCAGCGAGTCCAGCGCACTCGCCCGCTCGACCGGTGAAGTCTGCGTAGGCATTTGCCTTGGGGCTTGCGTTTGAGGAGCTGCTTGTGGGGCTTGGCCTGTTGAGGTTGGGTACCATTGGTTGGTCCGGGAATTCGCGGGAACAACAGGGTAGCCCGCCGCTTGGCCGTTGGTGGGTTGCTGCGGTGCTGCTGCGGGAGCTGGATAGCCGTTCGAGTTCCAAGCTCCAGGTTGGCTTGGCACGGGCTGGCCTACTCCAGGCGGAACTGCGTTTTGTGGGTAGGCATTGGGGTCGTACATCCCTCCGGGAGCAGCATTCGTCGGCACGCCTTGGTTGTAGTTCTGATAACTAAAGGGAGCACCAAGGTCTCGCGGGCAGTCTTGCTGGCAGTCGGGGACTTCGACGTAACCGTTTGAGAACAGTTCCAAATTCGATGGATTGGTTGTGGCAGTTCCTGGGCCAGGCAGCGGCGTCACAGTCGGGTCGACACTGGCCACGAATCGCGGAGTAATCAGGAACACCAGTTCGGTTTCAACCCGCTTGTCTTGGGAATTGCGGAAAGGAGCGCCCCAGAAAGGAACGTCCACCAAACCCGGGGCACCGCGAACCTCCGTATCGGTCTTCTCGAAAATATCACCAGCCAAAGCAACCGTTTGGCCAGCTCGCATCGGCACACCCGTGTTGACACGTCGCACTCGGAAACCAGGGACGCCAGTGCTAGTGCTTAACTCGGTTGCAATCTCAGATACTTCAGCACGAACTTCCAAGGTCAGGTTTCCCTCGCCGTGTACGAGAGGAACAAAATCGAGCTTGGTACCGAATGGTCGGAATTCAATCGAAGTCGTTCCCAAACCGCTTGGAACCAGAATCGGAATCTCACCGCCAGAGAGGAACTCTGCAGGGCGGCCGTTGGAGGTGATCAACGTTGGCTGTGAGAGCAACTTGGCGATGTTATTCTTCTCAAGTGCGTTCACAACCATGTTGAAAGAACCGTTGTTGTTAATCACTCCAATGGCAACATTTGCATCGCCAGAGACTGAGGTCGGGTCAGTGACGTCCTGAATCAGGTCAGCGAAACCATTGACGATATTGAAACGCTGGCCGAGAACCGCCCAGTCAATGCCGAGATTCTTCAGCTTGGTTCGCGACACTTCATAAACTTTGACCTCAATCGCAACGACCTGCGCGCCTTCAACTTCCAGAAGGTTGATGACCTTCGATGCGTAGAAGTCCTGAGCAATTGCCATGATCGGGTCAACGTCCTGAGCTCGGGAAACATGGCCAGCCAGAACGATGCCAGTCGAGAGCGCTGTCACTTTGACATTGGAGGTCGGGAAGTGCTGGGAAATCGCCATCTCGACTTTGCGAACGTCCATCTTGACCACGATGGTTATCGTCTGGGACTTGCCTTCGGTGTCGCGGAAGGTGATCGTCGAGACGCCAGCCTGACGGGCTGACACATTCACTTGATAAGCGGAAATAGGGGTGGCGTTGAGAAGATTAGGGTTTTCAACGATCACCTCTGGCACCTTGTAGTCGAAGCTCAGGCGGCGACTGGATCCGACCGTCATTTCGATCGTATCGATGGAGTCGTTGATTTTGAAACCACCACCCGCATCATTGATCGGATTGGCCTGTTGAGCCCAAAGCGGGTTGCTCGTAAAGCAACACCACAAAGCCATCAGGCTGAAAAGAAGAGCTCGGATTTCGGAGCGGGTATTCATCCTTGAATTCCTACGCAGGTTTGTGGTCGAGGTGACGACCAATTCGATTAATCAGGGCATTCAGCGGCAAGCAACCGCGCTCCAGAATTGGAGCGGTAGTCGCTTACTTTCCAGGGTACTGATCCTCTTCAAGCTCCTTCGATCCGGACGGAGTTGAGTCGGTCGGTTTAAGTTCGTTTGGCGAGGCCGCCTCTTCTAGGGAACCCTCTTTTTTGGGCTGAGGCGGGATCAGGTTTCCATTCTTGTCGAAAGGAAAGTAGACAACCGACTCACCTAGCTGGTACATCGCCACAAAGGCAGGTTTGTTTGGGTCCTCAGCAACAGCCTCAGGTTCAGTCTCTACCTTCGGCTTATTCGTCATCTGAGAAAGGTAGCTTTTCGCCTCTTCGAACAGCGACATCGCATCGAAGTCAACGTCGCCGCTGGTGCTCAACGCTTGATCGTGTGAACGGTCGTCCGAGCCGTCACGGAGAACTACTCTCAGCGTAGCGACCCGTTGCACTAACACAACTTGCTCAGCCTGCTTCATCGTCACCAACAGGCCAAGAATTTTCTCGCCCTTACTCCCCTCGGATTTCCGCGGGCCAGACTCTCGTCGGGTCACGCCATCTACCGAGAAGACCTTGACATTCTTCATAAACGTCGTAATTCGCATCTCGCGTTCACCCTGGGAATTCTGCTTCTCAAAGAAGCCGATCAGGTCAACGTGGTCGCCGGGCTGAATCAGGCCGTTGAGAACGTCTTCCTCGCTGACCTTCACACCTTGGAGACAGAATCCTGGCGGAATCATCAGGGTCGAAATTTGAGTGATGTCAATCACATCGTTCATCGAAATCGGCACGCCCTTGTTGACCCGGACGGTGACCGCTTTGAGGCTGAGTTGCTCTAGCGATGAGGCCGAATTCTCAGGCACAATTTCTGCAGGCCAGTTTTCGATTTTGCAATTCTTTTCAGATAACTGGGTGTCGTGATCGAGGAATTCAGTGGCGACCACGACTGGAACAAGTTTGGTTTTCGGATTGGTGTCGGCGTTGGAATTTCTTCCCATTACGCGGCTGATTCCCACGGCTGCAATCAGACCGAAGAACAGCGATACCACCATCAGAATCAGGGATTTGGATTTCATCGAAAAACCTCTGGATTGTCACCCTCAGTGACTGCTCTTCAAAGTGCTGGCTATAACGGCTAGCACCGGTCGCACCGCTTTTTACGATCGAGCCTTGTAGGTATGTTCGGACGGGCTATTCCGAATCAATCACCGGCAGACTTACAAGAAATACAAACCCAGTAATCGTTACAGCTTTCCGCAGAATTGAGTTTAGGGTGGATAAGCTGGGTGAGACCCGAGTTCGGGGAAGACTTTGCTGGTTGAAGATTCTGAAAAATTTGCCTCGACGGGTATAAACAGGCAAAGGTTGCCGGCAGCAGGAACAGCCGCCGGCAACCAAGCCGTAATCTTGATTAGCGTGTCTTTCGACTCTGCCAGAACTTAGACCAACAGGCCCATCCAGGCGAAGTAGAGAATCGTGCCGATTGCGATCGGGATGCCGTAAGGCAGCAGTCGCATCGAGCTCTTTCGCTCTGCAGCAATTGCCGACAAAGTTTCCGGATTGCGGACCGTCATGATCTCATTGGCGATATAGAAGAATTGGTTCCAGTGCTTAGTCGTTTGACGCGAGATGATGATCATCGCGACGGCGAGAATTGCCCCGACGATTGCCGATACGCAGAAGGCGTAGAAGGTAATCGTGCAGTGTACCCACGCTCCGATCCCCGCCATCAGTTTTACGTCGCCAGCGCCCATGCCACCGATTGAATAAGCCGGCAGGAGAGTTGCCAGTCCGACGCCGGTGCCTGCGAGGCTCCAAGCGAGGCCGTTCCACCAGCCGTTGCCTTCAAGGCCATACCAAATCGAGCTGTAGATCCAGCCCGAGACGATCATCGGGAACGTGATCCAGTTAGGGACACGCAGCTCCTTACCATCGATGTAGGCTGCGTAAACGAGGACAGCACTGACAAGCCAGTAAGGCCAGGCATGTGCAACATTGGTGAATAGGTCTGACATTTTTGACTCCCCGACAAACCTTGCTTAACGGCTTCCTCGCCGAAGGTTTGTCCATGCGTGCGTTAATCTTTTAGACCGGAATTCACGGCATTCCGGATACATTTTTCCGTCAAAACGTACCACTCACTGACTTTGAGGGTGAGGAAAAAGAACGGCTAGAAAAGGAATTTTTGTTTTTTGAGACCGAATATTCCGCGTGGCTTTCCACTCGCGACAACAACAAAAAAACCTCCGCCTTCCCGAAGGAAGAGCGAAGGCTTTAAGTAGTCGAAATCAGATTTGGCAGAGCAGCACTCCGCCGAATCGGACTAGTTGACTTGGCCGGTACGAGCCGAGGTCAAGTCAGCGGCGATGTCGTTGAACGTCGCGGAGGCGTTCTTTCCGACAGCCTGAATCGCGGTCAAGCAGACCACGATAATCAGAGCCAACATGATGGCGTACTCAACAGCGGTGGGGCCGTCTTCTGACTTCAGAAAACGAGAGACTTTCGAAACGAGATTCTGCATGACTTCCTCCGACGGAAACTAAACCCCCGTTACAGGGAGCTGAGCCGATGTGGCTCAAGGATGATGTGCGGTTTCTTCCCAAATCATCGCGCTGTCCAGCAATGATCCGGAAATACCCAAACCCAAACAAACACAACCTTTTAAGAGCTATCAACTGGCGACTCAGTTGAACTGAATCACCGGTTTTCACTCTTGGACGCAAGGGCTCGCCAGCTGCCGGTTAGACCTCTGCCGAATCGATGACGACTTGCTTATCGCCTTCGCCAAAACAATAGGACGCGGGTCGCGAGTGTCAAACTATTCCGTCTGGGAATTCTGGTTTTCTTAAGTAAAAAAAACGAATTGGCTAAACTGCCCCTCTCCATGGGAGCCAATCTCTGGATGTGCAATCGGTACAGAACAAACAACCGATCCAAGTGGAACAGTTGTCGGTAAATCTATGTGACGCAACGCCGTCAAGTGCGGGAGCGAAAGCTTGCATGAGATGCGAACCGGCGACTTGAGCGGAGCCGGCTGATGTCAGGTCGCCGGCGCGAGCAAGGGTTCGAACTGGTAGTCGGAGTCGCTCAGGTGCGAGGCCGGGATTGCTTAAGCTGGTTCAGTCATTGTTTCCCATCCGCATCCGCTGGCGGTGGTACTTCAGGCCTGGAACAAAGAAGCAGGCCGCGCAGACAGCGCCGAAAATGAACATCGCATAGGGGTAACTCAAAGCCATCACTATTGAGGTAGCAATTAAAACCCCAACCTGAATGTAAAACGTTCCCGAGAGAATTCCCGCTTTGACCAAGAACGACATCGCCGCCACAATCGCCAAAACCGGACTCAGTTCGAGCAACTTCAAATTGAGATAACCTTCAAATGGGAACAGCAAAATGACTCCAATCAAACTGGCGGCCCAAACGTGAGCAATCTGTCGCTCGACAAAAGTCACCGGTCCGTACTTTCGTCGGAGCAACCAAAAGACAACTGCCCACGCAGAGAATCCTGTTCCCCACATCAACTCATAAATCATCCGGTTCTGGACGCCCAAGAGATACATCGAATTGGTAAGGAAAGAGGCCAGAAGCAGCACAAGGCTGTGCCAGATCCAGAGCAACCCCCAGTTCTGCAAGACGGGAGCGTGGTGCGTCTCCCGAAACAGCCCCGCCAAAACCTGTCCCAAGCGACTTCCCAGCACCGAGACCGGCCTCTTGTCGAGATAGGCCTGCAAGTCAGACTGCAGATGCGCTGCCGAGGCGTAACGTAAATCCTGCGGCTTCTGTAAGCACTTCAGTGTGACCAATTCCAGAATTCGGTCTGCTCGACGATTCAAGACTCGGGGCGGAATCGGATCCTGCTCCAGTACCATCAGCACCGTGTCGACCGGTGAAGCACCCTGAAAAGGTGGACTCCCCGTCAGCATGTGATAGAGAATCGCGCCGAGGCTGTAGACATCACTGGTCGGGCCAACTTGTCCCCGCGCACCAGCCGCTTGTTCCGGAGCCATGTAAGCTGGCGTGCCGATCACCGCACCCGTCCGCGTCAGGCTGGTCGCGCCCGTCACCTGCTTCGCCAGCCCAAAGTCGCATACATAAGCATGCTCCTGCTCATCGATTAGGATGTTGGAGGGCTTCAGGTCACGATGCAGAATCCCTTGCTCGTGGGCGACCTGCACTGCAGCAGAAATTTGCACCAAGAGCCGAGCCGCTTTTTCTGGAGAGATTGGACCGGCGTTCAACCACTGGGCAAGCGTCCGGCCTTCGATCAGCTTCATCGTGAAATACGGACGGCCCGCAAATTCACCCACATCAAAAATCGGAATGATGTTGGGGTGACTCAGCCCCGCCGCAGCCGAAGCTTCCGCTTCGAATCGCTGACGCTCGACTCGCGAGGCCAACTCTCCCTTGAGCATCATCTTCAGGGCTAGCGGCTCTCCGCTTGAAATTCGACGAGCGCGGTAAACGATTCCCATCCCGCCTCGACCAATCTCCTCCAGCAACTCGAAGTCCCCCAAGCGATAAGGGAGCTCGAAAAGAGCCAAGTCTCGAGGTTCCGTTCGCGGGCGAGTCAGCGAGTCATGGGCAATGGCCTGAGTTACCGCGATCGTCCCCCACAGGTCGCGCAGGTCATTCGCAAACTGAGGATACTCGGCGCAGACCCCCTCGAGATACATTTCCTCCCCCCGACTCATCCGGTCGGCCAAGTCGGTCAGTAACTCCGCCAGTTGTTGCTCGTAGAGGTCTTCCATCTGGTCATTATGCATTGTGACTTGATCGCAGCTCGACGGGTCAGCGGCAAAGGGAAAATTCTTTTACCAGTAATTGCAAGACTTGGCGAAAGTCTCCAGCTTCGGATTTTGTCTTTGACTAACTTGGCATGGGCAAACAATTCGCTCCCAGAACGCGAACTCCTAGCCGGGACTGCTTTCGGCCGAGCCGTCCTGCAAAAGCTCTTTCAATCGCCTGATCGCACGCAGGTAACGCATGCTCGCCGCCGGTTCGGTCAAATTCAGCGCTTGGGCGATCTCCTGGTTTGAGAGATGCTCGTAGTGCCGCATCACAATGATCTCGCTGTCTCGCTCTTCCAGTCGCCCCACCGCCGCCTCAACCCGGCGAGCCATCTCTTGCTGTAGCGCGGCCGCTTCAGGTGTGAGGTTTTGGTCACTCAGCATTCCAGCCAGCTGGATCGATGACTGGTCATACCCTTTCGGGGCGGCCAGCGCTTGCTCCCGGTCAACGCTGCGGCGAGCCGAAATCCGGTGGCGCCGATGCGCGTCGATAATTCGGTCCTGAGCAATCTGCCGGAGCCAAAGCCGAAACGACATGACCGGATTGCCAAGGTAGTCTTTCAACCGGCGATTGGCTTCCACCAGCACATCTTGAACCACATCGCTGACGTCAATCCGCCGCTGAATTTTCTGGTCCAGCCGCATCCGCACGACTTGGCGCAATGCATCGCGGTGCCGTTCCATCAACTGGTTGACGGCGTCTTCATCTCCCTGCTTGACTTGCAGTAGGAGCTCTTCGGTTTTGTCAGATTCTGGCCACATCGTCTCTCATTATGCGGTGACAACCCCGTTCTGGCTATCACGCGGAAGATGGAATTCGGCTCCGAACTGAAAAGCAATTGTTAGAGTCACTAAACTGGTAGGCGATAGCTTCCCCCAAGCTTGAGTCAAAAGTCCTTAAACTGTCTGGCGTTAACCCCTTTGTCCGAGCCCCAATTGCCCGCTAAACTCGGCTTTTCTCCCGTGTAGAGTTCGACCTGCCATGCTGCAAAACGTTCCAGTCAAAAGTCTGCAATTCGGTGGCCTGACCATCGAAGGTTACTCGCGGGCCGCAGTGCAAACTTATTGGCGGATTAATGAACTTAGTCTCGGTTTCGACCTCGGGGCCCATCCTTGGGACTTTATGGGAACCCCGAATTGGCTGATTTCCCACTGCCATCTCGACCATATCGCGGCACTCCCCTCCTATGTCGCCCGGCGTCGGTTGATGAAGATGATCCCGCCCCGAATCATTCTCCCGGCTTACGCCGAAGCTTCCGTCCGCCGAATGCTGGACAGTTTCGCCGCGCTGGATCGCGGCAAACTTCCCTGTGAACTGATCGGACTTGAACCGGGAGATCGTTACGAACTCTCTCGCGAAATCGTGATCGAAGCTTGCGAGATGACCCACCGGATTCCCTGCCTCGGCTACGTCGTTTACGACCGCCGCCGAAAATTGCTTCCTCAATTCTCAGAATTGCGGGGCGAGGAAATTCGCGACCTCCGCGCTAAGGGTGTCGAAGTCACCCGCGAAGTCCTCGTGCCGTTGGTCGGCTACACCGGCGATACCAATCCCGAAGGGATCGACCGTAACCCGATCCTGTTCGAGACCAAGATTCTCATCAGCGAAATGACTTTTCTCGCTGACGACCACCAGATGCAGTACATCCATAAGAATGGACATATGCACCTGGAGGACTATGTGGCTCGCGCAGAACGCTTCGAAAACGAATTGATCATCGCCTCACACTTCAGCACCCGATACAACCGCAAAGAAGCCGAAAAGTTGATCAAGCATCGACTCCCGACCTTGCTCGACGGTCGGTTGCAGATTTGGTTGTAAGTGATGTCAACGCCGAACACTCCACTGGATCTCGAATCGACTTACAATCAGCCGGCTCTCTTTTCCTCGCCCCGTTCGGCCTATTTGCATCTCCCCTTCTGCCGCTACCACTGTGGCTATTGCAATTTCTCAGTCGCGGCAGGCAGAGACTACCTCATTCCACGATACGTCACGGCTCTCGGATTGGAATTGGGACGACTGCCCCAGCTCTTAACTCTCGAGACACTCTTTCTCGGTGGCGGGACGCCCTCGCGGCTGGATCCAAACCAACTCGCACAGCTGAAGGAGCTGATTCAGACTCGACTGCGACTCGATCCCGGAGCCGAGGTGACGCTTGAGGCCAACCCGTCGGATGTCACCTCAGAGTGGACCGCAGCCGCAGTCGAGTTCGGTGCGACCCGCGTCAGCCTCGGAGCGCAATCCTTCCGCAGCGAAAAGCTCCGGCAGCTTGAGCGCGATCATGATGCCGCGACCATCCGCCAAGCGGTTGAACTACTGAAGCGAGCCGAGCTGACCGTTTCAATCGATTTGATTTTCGCCGCGCCCGGCGAGCTAACGGAACAGTGGAAAGATGATCTGCGGTCTGCTCTCGAGTTGCCGATCGATCATCTCTCGACCTATGAGCTGACCTACGAAAAAGGAACCCGTTTTTGGAACGAGCGCCACGCCGGTCGGCTCGAGGAACAGGACGAAGACCAGCGAAGCGAACTCTATCGGCTGACTCTGGAGACACTCGCCGCCGCGGGCTGGGAGCACTATGAGATCTCCAGCTTTGCCCGCAGTGGCTCTCGCTGTCGACACAATCTGGTCTACTGGTCAGGGCGACCGTACCTTGCGTTCGGAGCCGGAGCGAGCCGCTTCCTCGGGGGCACTCGCAGCACCAATCACTTCAGCACGATGCGTTATCTGAAACTGGTCGAGGCAGGCCAGGATCCTACAGCTGATTTGACCCAGCTAACGAAGGAAGAGTTGGCTCGAGAACTTCTGGCAATCGGTCTGAGGCAAATTCAGGGACTCCGCGAGTCGAGCTTTCTCGAAACCACCGGAGTCGATTTTCAAACGGCCGCCGGTCCACAGCTCTCCGAGCTCATCGCCTGGGGACTGGTCGAGCTATCGGGCGAAGGTCGCGAACGCCTACTCCGCCTGACGCCCCGCGGACTGTATCTCTACGATGCGATCGCCTCGCGGATCGCGACGGGCAAGTGATACCACACGTGTTTCCGCTCAATCATGGCCGATGATTGCTAGCGTCTGCTGGCACTCGGGGGAAATGTCGTTGGTAGAAAAAGCGGGATGGGTTATCGTGTTTCTCAATGGCTTGATGGATTGAGCCGTTCATGGTGACCGCAAATCTTACGAACCGAACTCGAAGTCGTTTCGTAATTAGGTTGCCACAATCTTGATGACTATCGAATAAACTCGCTTCAATAGAGGACCTGAGCATGGATGCTCTCGGCACTCGAACGATCGCGGCCCTTGAGTCGCGCTCTCTAGGTATCTACCTGCGACAGCGCTCTTCGTTGTCTCGCTACTGTTGCGCCTCGCGATTGATGGTGCTTTGCCTCGGCTGGTTGCTGGCCGCTGGCGTGCTTCCGAGTGAATGTCCCGGCCAAATCCAGATGGCTGGATTGTATGAGCCGGCAGGCGGTCGAGTTTCGCGTGGGCTCCCTGCGGCCGCTCCAGGCAGCGAAGTCTCCACTCGCAACTTCATCATCCGCGCGCCGAACCCGCAGCTTGCCCAGCAAGCCGCGCGGCTGGCGGAACAATATCGCCGCGATCTTTCGCTCGAGTGGCTCGGTTACGAAATTGCCCCATGGAGTGAGAAGGTTCCCGTCCAAGTGATCATCGACCGCTTTCCCGGTGGGGAAACTTCATTCGCATTTGTGCGCGGCGATGGAGGGGAGAAGGCGGAGCCGATTGGCTGGCAGATGAAAGTTTATGGTCCGCCTGACCGGGTTCTCGATGCGGTCTTGCCGCACGAGATCACGCATACGATTTTCGCGACACACTTTGGCCGGCCGCTGCCGCGCTGGGCAGACGAGGGCGCGTGTACCACGGTCGAGCACGAATCAGAACGGGCCAAGAATCATCGGCTGCTGATCGACTTCCTGACGACTAAGCCTTCACGCGGGATCCCTTTCAATCGGATGTTTACGATGACGGAATACCCGCACGACATCCTGCCGCTGTATGCGCAAGGTTACTCGCTCGCCAAATTTCTGATTCGACAAAAAGATCGCCAGACGTTTGTGAATTACATCGGAGAGGGGCTCGAACAAAGCGACTCAGCCGATCCGCTGACCGCTTGGAACGCCGTGACCCGCAAGTTCTATGGCTACAAGGACCTCTCCGACTTGCAGCTCAGCTGGCTGAGGTGGGTTGAAAGCGGCAGTCCGCTCGCGGTGCCCCCTCCAGCCGGAAAGAACGAGCCCGCCGCGATCGTCGCATCGCCCCAGGGCAACTCACCCGCGCCGACCGAATCCCTAATCTCGCAGGGCCGCGTGGCAACACTGGGGGAACCGCTAGTTGCCAATCGTGACCTATCGGACAAACCGTCCAACATCAACGGAAATTGGGCGACCCAAAGCGCGCCGCTTGAACGAGTCCAGCAGGCGGGCAGCGTTGCCAGCGAGATCACGGGCAGTTGGTATCGACAACAAATGACAGCAAACAACTCCCCTGCCCGACCGGCAGCGACGCCCACATCAGCCGGCGACGCCTACCGCCCCGGCTCCACCGGATCCGCACAGCCAGAGGTCATCCTCAGGCGGGTCGTTTTACCTACTGGAGAGAAATAGGGCTCATTCGGAGAGACCAAAGCCTTCGAATGAGATTGATGCCGGGTCGAATACGCCTAAGGCGAGAAGACTGGCAGCAGATTCAGCGGAATCTGCAGTATGATCCCGCCCATCGCGGCGCTGAATTCGGCGCCCGCTTCGCTGTTGTTCTGCCAACTGCCATCATTGGCCTGAGTGCGGACCAGCTCATCGCGAATCTTGGGGTACCATTCGTTCCAGTATTCCCCGCCTGCATGCCACATTGCCTGAACAGCATAGTAGTGTGCATAGAAGTAGTGACTGCTATTGGCTTGGCCGGCGTTGCTCTTCAGCCACTTGAGCGCCTTTTCAACTTGCTCGCCTTCGTAGATCCCCGCACTGTAGAGCGAAGTCACTCCTGCGGCCGTCATGGCGAAGGTTGTGTGTCCGCTTTGAATCGTGTAGCGGAAGCTGCCGTTTGAGTTCTGGCTCTTCTTTACGTAGTCGATGCACTTCTCGCGAACCTTGTCGGGAACCTCGATTCCAGAATCGCGCGAACCACGCAGGCCCATGATCTGGCAGACGGTGATCGACAAGTCGGCATCGCTCTTGACTGGCTGGTAGCGCCAGCCGCCTTGATCGTTCTGGCACTTGCAGGTCATCAGCACGGCTTTGCGGAGCTTATCTCCAATCTCAGCCTTCTGCGTCATCCCGTAAGCTTGCGAGAGGAAGAGCATCGAGAAGCCATGGCCGTACATATTCTCGGAGGCCATGTTATCGGCCCGCGCGATGTAGCCTTCGTTGCTGACATTGCTCAGCACAAACTCGACGCACATGTCGATCTGCTTGCCGTATTTCCCCTGCCCCGGCGAACTGCCCGAGCACATCATTGCTAGGCCACCGAGCGAACAGGTCGCAACGCCGCCCGGATATCCGCTGGTGCCAAACGCGCCGCGGTTGCGGCCCGACTTCACTTGACGATTGGCGAGAAAATCGAGTGCCCGATCGATCGTTCGTTGAGCTTCCGGCGTCACCAATTCCGCCGGTGACTTTTCATTCGGCGAAGCTTTGCGATCGGGCGTCGCCAGCCAAAGCGGCTCGGCAGCCAATGGACCAGTCCCGAAACCGAGACCACTGCCCAAAGTCAGGCCCGCTGCGGCAGCGGCCAACTGGCGATTGAATTGCCGACGATCCATGTTTGAAACTCCTCCACTTGCGAATGCGTCCCACGGGGGTCACGTAATATCTTAGGTTGTTCCGGGCAGGGCGTCAAAATCGGCTGCTCGTTGTCTTTGAAGGAGTCGTCAAATCGAGCAGCAGCTCCTGAAGAAAAGGGTCGGATTTCAGTCCGGTTCGAGGAAAAAACGGAGTAAATGATTGCGGCTTCCCTCGCTTTACTGCTCGAATTGTCGCATCCCGGGACTGCTGATTGACCGCCTCGCGGGGAGGCTGATAAGCTTGCCAACCGACTCTTCGTTTGACCTGAAGCCGCTTCTTCGTTTAGCCCTTTCCCGTTTCTTCGTTTTGCCCGTAGCCGGAGCCCAATGCCGCCAGGCTTTGGCGCAGGCGAGGTGAAGCGAGTTTGATCGTGGCGATTGCGCAGGGACGCGTCGATGAGGGGCTACCGGCGGCTAGCGCCGTGCCGCTCAGGGATGACGTAGATGAGGGGCCACCGGCGGCTAGCGGGCTAGCGCCGTGCCGCTCAGAGGCGTTTTTCTGGCTAGCGCTTTACACGTCGACTTTACTTCGCAGAGCTTTTTCGCCTTACTGCACGATTCGCCCGAATCAAAGGACACCCGGACATGAGCTTGGCCTCGACTTCGATTTCCCAGCTTGCCATCAACACTATTCGTACGCTCTCGATGGACGCCGTACAGCGGGCAAACAGCGGTCACCCCGGGACCCCGATGGCACTCGCTCCAGTCGCTTACGAACTCTGGACCAATTGGCTGAAGTACGACCCCGAGCACCCACACTGGCCGGCTCGCGATCGATTTGTGCTCTCCTGCGGTCATGCCTCGATGTTGCTCTACAGCCTGCTTCATTTGAGCCAAGTCAAACGAGCCGATGGCAGCGACGAGCTCTCCGTGTCGCTGGACGACATCCGCAACTTCCGACAATTGCACAGCCCCTGCGCCGGACACCCTGAGTACGGCGAAGTGACCGGAGCCGAAACGACGACTGGTCCGCTCGGTCAAGGTTGCACCAACAGCGTTGGGATGGCGATCGCCTCGCGGTGGCTGGCCGAACGTTACGAGCGACCCGGTTTTGAGGGACTCCTCAACCATCGCGTGTACGCTCTGCTCAGCGACGGTGATGTGATGGAGGGAGTGGCCTGCGAAGCCGCTTCGCTCGCCGGCCACTTGGGGCTGGGTAATCTCTGCTGGATTTACGATGACAATCGGATCACGATCGAAGGAAGCACCGAACTCGCTTTCACCGAGAATGTCGGAGCCCGCTTTGAAGCGTTGGGCTGGCGCGTCTATTACGTTGAAGATGCCAATGACCTCAGCTCGCTGGCCGCTGGCTTCAAGACTTTCGCCGCTTCTGAAGACCGGCCACTGTTAATTATCGTACGAAGTATTATCGGATTCGGTGCACCGAAAAAACAAAACACGGCCGCCGCTCACGGCGCTCCGCTGGGCAAGGAAGAGATCGCCGCGACCAAAGCGTTCTACGGCTGGACCGAGCCCGAATTCAGTGTGCCCGCCGAAGTTCGCGAACACTTCCGCGAGACGATCGGCAAGCAAGGCTCGGATCGCTATCTCGCTTGGGCCGACCTTTGGTCGCGCTATCGAGCAAAGTATCCGCGGCAGGCTGAAGAGCTCAAACTGATTTGGGACCATGAGCTGCCTGCAGGTTGGGAAGAGGCGGTCGAAGCTTTCGATGCAACGGGCAAGGCCAACGCAACCCGCAACTGGTCAGGCAAAATTTTGAATGCGGTTGCCGAGCAGATTCCTTGGTTCGTAGGAGGTTCCGCGGATCTCGCCGAGTCGAACAAGACTTTGATTGAGGATCCGGATGCGGGGCACTTTGCCGTCGGGAGTTATGGCGGGCGGAATTTTCACTTTGGCGTGCGCGAACACGCGATGGCTTCGATCTGCAACGGCATGTCGCTCAGCGGACTGCGTCCCTACTGCGCGACGTTTTTCGTGTTTACTGATTATCTGCGACCAGCCGTTCGCTTGAGTGCGCTGATGCATCAGCCCGTGCTTTACATCATGACCCACGACTCGATTGGTTTGGGTGAAGATGGGCCAACTCATCAACCGGTCGAGCAACTGGCGGCGTGTCGAGCAATTCCGAACCTGCTGGTCTTCCGTCCCGCCGATGGTGCAGAGACCAAATACGCCTACATGGCCGCGCTGCAGGAGTCACGCCGACCTAGCATGCTCGTGCTGACGCGTCAGAATGTTCCGACTTATGATCGCAGCCGCTTCGCGCCCGCGACTCGAGTGCTTCAGGGCGGCTACGTTCTCTGGCAGCCCGGCCCAAGTTGCGACGTGATTCTGATCGGCACCGGCAGCGAACTGGAAATCTGTATGCAAGCCGCAGAGCAACTGCAAGCCGCTGGCATTTCGCCCCGAGTCGTCAGCCTCCCCTGCTGGGAACTGTTCGACGAGCAGCCTGCCGACTACCGCGAGTCAGTTCTGCCCTCAAGTTGCCCGCACCGGATTGCCGTCGAGGCGGCCAGCGATTTCGGTTGGCATAAATATTTGGGTGATAAGGGAACGTTCATCGGCATGAACTCTTTTGGAGCTTCGGCGCCGTACGACAAGCTGTATCAGCATTTCGGAATCACGACGGATCGGGTTGTGGCGACCGCACGGAAAATGCTGGGTAGGTAGATGCCGGGTAAGTGAATGTCCGCCGCCGAAACCGAGGCGGTGGCATCGCCCAGCGTGTGGTAAACTGTCAACGAAGCAGTCCGGTGCTCGGTCTGCGATGAACTCGGCGACAGGGTCCAAGAATCATGGCGACCTCTCAAGAAACCGGCTCTCTGGGCGAACAGATTCGTCAATTGGGACCGTGGCATCAGGATATCCAACTGACCGAGGAGTTCAGCACGGGGCAGGTCTTCTCACCGGATGGCAAATTAAGCCGCGAGGCGAATCGCAATGTTTCGCTCCTGACGCTGCGCGATAACTTCGTTGAGCACATTCGCCAGGTTTATCCGGAGGGGCTGCGCGGAAAACGCTTTCTCGACTGTGCCTGCAACGCGGGTGGATACTGCTTCTGGGCAAGAGAACTCGGTGCGGACCTCGCCTACGGTTTTGATATTCGCAAACACTGGATTGACCAAGCGAATTTTGTCCGCCGCCATCGCGTCGTAGCGCCGACCGATCGAATCAAGTTCGCCGTTTGCGATTTGTATGCACTCGAGAAGAAGCGACTCCCGAAGTTCGATGTGACCCTGTTCAAAGGGATCTTCTATCACTTGCCTGACCCAATCACGGGACTGCGAATCGTTTCCGATTTGACTCGCGAAGTGTTGATCTTCAACACGCAGACAGGCTGGGGCGAACCGGACGGTTTTCTCAAGCCAGGCTTGGAAGACACCAAAGCCCTGATGTCGGGCGCCTACGGGCTGAACTGGCGGCCAACCGGCCCGGCGACGATGATTCCGGTTCTCAAGTGGCTGGGCTATTGTACCGCCAAGCTGATGTTCTTCCGCCAGCAGAAGAACAATCCCGATGGCGACACGGGCCGCATGGAAATCTGGGCCACGAAAGTCCCGGGACTGCTCGATTCACTCGAATCCCAGCGCACCCTCTTTAACGAATCCTAAGACGGGGACGGGTTCGGTTTTTCTGTCCAGCTTCCACCGGCGGCTAGGGCCGATCCGCTCAGGAAGAATTATGAAACGGGGACAGGTTCGGTTTTTCAGAAGGGTAAGGCGGTTCCGTCGGGGCGGAGCGAGGTGCGGGTTTCGGGGACCAGGAGCACCTGTCCGCTGCGCACGTCAATCATCCTCCACCCGGCTAATTTCTCTAGCGACCCGTTGACCGTGACCCAATTTCGCAGAGCGTCAATCTTCTGCTGGGCAGTCGCCAGCCGATTCCGCCGATCGCCGTTGCACCAAATCACGCGACTGCCGTTGGCTGTCCAAACTTCAAACGGCGTCTCGTCACTGACCGGAGTTCCGGCAGGCCAATAAAAGACGACGCGGTAGAGTCCAAGGTCTTTCCAAGCTGGCTGCAAGTCTCGGCAAATTTCAGCAGCCAGTTCAATTCTTGCGTCATCGATTCGCGTCCACTCAATCCCGCTGACCCGCGGTTGATGCACATTGATTCGCAGCCAGTCGGTAGAGTCTTCGTTCACAACGAGCGGCGCTCCAATTTGAATCGCTTGGCGGTCGAGTCGCTGGTAGGTGCCATTTCCCAAGTCGAGCAGGCCGACGGGCTGACGAAAGACGACATCGATCTTCAAACCTGCGGCAGATTTCTCAATCCGCCGTACCGTATCGACATAGGGCAGCGAACTGAATTGCTCAGCCGTCGTTTCGACAAGGTCTTTGCTGAGCAGCGTCAGACCTTTTGCCTGCAGGCGGTCGACCAGCTGCGCAGCGGGCTGTCCCGGCACCCATTCATTCGCTGGAGGAAGCTGAATTTTTTCCGGGGAGAGAGCGTATCTCGCTGTATCTGGGAAAGAGGTCCCGTATTTTTCCCAAAGCGATGAAGCAGTTACCATCAGCGAGAGCGTCGCGATGACAAAGACAACAAAAGGATGAGTGACCCAGCGAGCCAGTTGGAATCGCTCTGTTGATCGTCCCTCGCCACTCGGTCGCTGCTGCTTCTTGCCGGTCACGGGATTCACCCACTGCCAAGAGAAGGTTGGAGCGGGGCGTCGAGAATTGGTCGGCCCCATCAATCCTGTGATCGGCAATTCAGCCAGCAGAATTCCGCACATCCCAAATGCTCAGCGCAACCGGATTGCTCGGTAAGTTTGCGCCTTAAGCTTTTCGGCTTCTAGCGACTCTCGGGTCTGCTCCCGGCGATCCAAGTCAGGTCAATGATCACGGGGCAATGGTCTGAACCGGCCTTTTTCCCAGTGGTTCGGTTAAGCACGGCAAGCCCTTTGGAGACGAGCGCATGGTCGATCGGAATCGAGAGAATCTCAAGTCCCTGCGGACTCCAGCTAGGCAGGATTCCAAACCCTTGGCGGCTATCTCGCAAACCGGTCTTTCGAACGAAC
>Ga0169931_10000427_pt1 | contig 69153 bp, 102 predicted proteins | sample Kivu_15m_20L_FD_129675 | JGI IMG/M metagenome (GOLD analysis project Ga0169931, IMG submission 129675) | Freshwater microbial communities from Lake Kivu, Western Province, Rwanda to study Microbial Dark Matter (Phase II) - Kivu_15m_20L... | ecosystem: Environmental > Aquatic > Freshwater >... | reverse complement strand
TTTCGACTCTTATCAATCCCGAATATGGAAATCCTGTTGCTTCAACTATTCTGCATTGGCTGTTTAAACTTATTTCATAATTGACTGGCGCATTATTTTTTCCTAAAGAGCCAACTAAATTAGATCCATAACTTTGATCATTAGTATCTACAACATTTACTACTCTAAAAAGAGGGTTTGTTGTACTTGCTCCGCCTCTTATAATTCCCCTTTGAAAATTTGTAGAAGTAGCAGTTACACCACTTCCGTTAGCTTGTCTGACATCTCTACTTAAATCAAAAGTATAAACTGACATTTTAGACTCTCCTTATTAAAAATTAAAAATACTATTTGTCTAAATGTCCTTTGTCCTTTTTTAAATCCTTATCCACACACATACTATATACACCACAAATTTATTGTTTTTCAAGCAAAAAAGAAAAATCACAATTGCTTTTTAAGCGTATACCATAGATACCTGATCTTTTAATTAATTCATATTGTTCTTTTTTCCATATATTGCCATTTGTTATTACTTTTACTCCGCTATATATTGAATTGATCATTTTACCCATAATAAGATTATCTTCATAATCGTCTGCAAAATTTCCAGTTGAAGGAAATATATATTTTATTTTCAATATTCTACATAATCTAATTAGATCATAATATGTTTCTTTGGAAAAATGTCTATATTCTAACATAATCCTTAGTAATATATTATTATCCTTACAAATTTTGCTTTGTGTTTCTATATCTGAATATATTACATTTCGTTGTTCGTTTAACAAATAGATCGGGTTAATTACAAGATCAATACAATTAGCCCCTTTTCTTATTGCTGTAATTGTTTGATGTTGTCTATGTTTAGTATCGGATAATCCATCTGGATAATCAACTGGGCAAGATAAAATTAAATTAGATTCTTTAGGTATAATATCTCTTACTTCTGATATATAGTTTAAAGATACATTTATACCATCTAAATTATAATTAATTATTTTGAAAACATTCTTTATTACAGAATCTTTTGTAGCATCTTTTTCATATAAATTTATTTCTTTAAACATTTAATATACCATATCTATCAGCCCATATGACAATGCTAAATCTGAAGTAAGAATCCAATCTCCTTTAGTTGTAATAATTTTTTTTATATATTTTTTAATTTGATTTTCATTTTTATTTTTTAATATTTCGTTTTCTAGTGGTGTTGATTTTATTTTCTTAGACAATATGTCTAACATAACTTCAATAGAATCTTTTTCAGATTGTATCCAACTAAAAGCTACATTTTGCTCATGATTACAAATTCCCGATGTTCCAAAATGCAATAAAAATTTACAGTTTGGCATTGATATTCTACGATCTGCTGCTTGTAATACAATTATGCCCATTGAAGATATTTCTCCATGACATACAATTGTTACAACAGATCTACAATTTTTAATAGCATCATATATTAACATTCCACTGTGATATTCTCCACCTATAGAATGCATATGTATTGTTATGTCTTTTTTTGCGATACTATCTAAATATAATATATTTTTTAAAAATTGATTTGCTTTTTTAAAATCTATGCCTTTATCTTCATCATAAGAAAAAGAAGAATGTAAAAAAATTTCTCTTGTTTTTTCGTTTATGCAATATTCATGAATTTCATTTAGAATATTATTTCTCTCGTTTTCTCTCATATTTACCTTTTGTCAATGAATCTGTAATTTCTTTGAGAATTTCCTTTGCCGAAAATAATTTTCCTATTGCTATTCTAAATCTATATGGACTTAATATATCTAGTGCTTCTATTCCTTCTATTTTTAATAAAATTTCAATTGTATTTGGCGTTATATAAAAATTACAATGTGCTATCCAAAAATCAAATTCTTCATATGTATTTGGATTATTATTATTTATATTTCCTATAGATCCAACAATCATACCAACAGGGGTTTCTTCAGAAATGTCTTCTTCGATTTCTTTAGGAAATTTATTCCATGATATTTCTTTTATTCTCATCGCCATATTATATTGCCACTTCTGCTTTTATTTGTGGATGTGGATAATAATTAATTAATTTAACATCTTGATGTGTCCAATTATATATTCCTCTCCAATTTAAGATATCAATAGACGGTAAACTTTTCGTATGACGCAATAATTGTTGTTCTACTTGCTTGATGTGATTTTCATAAATATGGCAGTCACATAACATTCCAGATAGATTTCCTGGTTTTAAATTACTTTCTTTGCATAATAATAATAAAAGCAATGCATAAGAAGCTATATTAAATGGAACGCCCAAAAATAAATCGCAACTTCTTTGTGTCCAGTGTAAGTGTAAATATCCGTCAATGTGCGTCACAACCCAAGCAAAATGACATGGTGGAAGTGCCATTCTATCGGTTTGAACTGGATTCCAAGCACTACACACCATACGTCTGTCGTTTGGATTGGTCTTTAATGTGCGTATAATATTATCAAATTGATCATATTGTTCTACACATCCGTTATCATTTTCATCATATGCTTGACCAAATCTACGCCATTGATAACCATAAATTGCCCCAAGATCATCTACTGAACCTTGTATTTCTTCTTCTGTCTTTGTATAGCTTCCTATTTCTATATCTTGGAATATCAATCCCAATTTATAAAATATTTTTTTAACAACTTTAGGGTTTGCCCACTTATCCCATATTCTACATCCTCTATCTTGATACCATTTTTTACTTGTGATTCCTTTTATAAAACCTTCAAGTTCTACTGCCATAGTCTTGAATGCCATTTTCTTAGTTGTAAGCAGAGGATATCCATCTTCCATATTATGAGAAAAATGAACATTTGGAACTGCTATAGTTTTTGTTCCAGTTCTATTATCTTTATTTTTACCATGGGTTAGTGTATATTCTAAAATTTCAAGATATGTTTTCATAAATTATTTGCTCCAAAATTAGATTCTGAAAACGTCTTTAGTGGACTTACTATTGGTCTATCATTAAGTTCATTTTTCCAAAATTTTAAAATATTTTCTACAAATTTAGGATCAATTTTATCATCTTCTTTTACGGATTCTAACATAACTTTTGTTATTATAGGATCATATCCTCCTGTAGTTAACATTTTTAAAATAGAACCAATAATTTCTGAAAATCCTTCAGATTGATATTCATAATCCCACTCACAATGTATAATTAATTCTCCTGTTTTATCTACAGAAAATCCAATATGTATAGCAAAATCATCTTCATTATTATCTGGTATTTGTATTTCTGCTTCTAATTTTATCTTATTTTCTTCTTCTAATGATTTAATTCCCAACAATGATCTGATGGTTTTGCTTATACGCATAATGATGTTCCTAATTTTTTTACAGCCCTCTTGAAAGTTTGTCTAATCCCCTCTACGGTTTTATTTAATTCTTTTGAAATTTCTTTATTCGTTTTATTTTCTAACAATTTATAAATTATAATTTTCTTCTCTGTATTTGTAAGTTTTTTTGATAAAAGAATTTTTTCTTTTATATAATGATTATAATCGTTATTTTCTATCTCGTCTATAACTTTTTCATTTTTTTCTATCAGTGGATCAAATTCTGATGATATTGAAAGATTTTTATTTTTTATCCTTTGATTTTGTTTTAATATATTTTCTACGCACCATTTAACCATTTGTTTTCTAAATCCATATATATTTCCTGTTCCATTCCATTTCCAATCTGCAATCATCACACTACTTATTACTTTACCAAACTTAATAGGATCTTTATAAATACTATTAGCAACACTTAATGTACAATTTTTATATAAAATTATTTTAGCAAGCGATTGATATTCAGCGTCAGTTAACATTGAGATGGACATTAATTTCTCCTATAGTTCTTCAATTGGAATATCATAAATTATACTTAATAGTTTTTTAGCTGTGTTTTCCCAACTAAAATTTGCGGCTGTTTTTAGTCCTTCAAAATTGCCCCTTTTATTTTCCTTATAACAAATTCTCATATATTCTATCATTTGTTCTTCTTGATTTTCATCCAGTTTTGCCCAATTTCCCTGTCCTCGAAACCATAATCCATCCATTTTATCATAAGCTAATTCTTTTTCATCTATATCAATCAAATATGAATTTTCATTATTACAAAATTCTGTATGACCCGAATAATTTGTAGTTATTACTTTTTTATTACATGCCATTGATTCCAACAATTCAAGATTCCATCCTTCTGCCCTTGAAGGAAACAATCCGCAATCTTGTTGTTTAATAAAATCGGCAATCTGTTGATGAGAATTTACAGAATTATAGAAATTTATTTTTTGACCAATTTTGGTATCTTTAAAATTAGAATACCACTTTTGCATAATTTGAGGATCTAGAAAAAAATTATTAATCATCATGTTTAATTTTACATCATCATTTTTTTCAAAAGCCTTATTAAAACAATTGACTATGAAGTCATGACCTTTTCTGTATTCTAACTTGCCTATTGTAAAAAAGTTATAAGAATTATCTTCTTTAAAATCTATATGTCCATTGAAAATATTATCATCAACACCCAAAGGAACAATATCACATTTCCTTCCTGTTTGTTCTTCTATAATTTGTGCTGCCCACTTGGAGCATACTAAAAGCTGGTCTGGTGCTTTTAAGCTTGCTTTTTCTAGATCTACAAAAGTGTCTAATTCAAATATAGGAAAGCCATAATAAGTTCCTTTCCCTGGCCTCTCAAATAATTGGTGTTGGTGCCAAATTTTAACTATTGGTACATAATTATCAAAATTATATATTGCTTTATGTGCTTCTGTTTTTATTTCTTCAAACATTTGTGGATCTGGAGATCCTATCATGCTTGCGAACACTTCAGGAGAAGATTTAGCTTTTGGTTTTATTTCCCTAAGTGCTTTAATTATATTAATTCCTGCTATACCATAACCAGTATTACAAATAGGTGTTTGAATATGTACTTTCAATTAAATGTTCCTTTATCCATTGTGGGGGTTCTCGTTTTGTCCAGCGACAATCTATATTTTGTAATTTGTCTTCTATATAATAGTTTCTATAAGATTCTACAGGATCTTTGGTTTTATATTCGTCTGGCATAGCTAATGCTGGTGTTGTCAATATATCTGTTTCTGCTGTTTTATTAAATGGATCTGGAATATTGCAAGCAGCTTGTATTATCTTTGTTGATGCGTGTTCTTTATTGTATCTGAAGTTATATTCCTTTAGCAAGCTAATACTATGTTGTAACAACCAATCATAATTTTTATAACTTTGCCTAATCCATATATTACAAGGATGATTTACATGTGCTTTGCGGTAGAAATTTTCTTCTTTGTTAAGCCAACCATATCCTAATATGTGTTGTGCTGTTGATAACATTTGTGCAGACTCAAGAACCATTTTTACGACATGTTTGTCGCATAATGATTGAGCAGCAACGACAGGGTCATAATCTACAAAAAATATGTTCATATTTCTATTATAGCAAGAAAAAGAAAAAAGTCAATGTGAGATTTTTCAATCTCATTGTGAATCCTCTTTTATAAATTTTATTATTTTTAAGTTTCCATCCATATCTTCTATTATTGCTGTATTATTTTCTATCCAATCTCCACAATTAAAATATTCTATATTACCATCTAAAAATTTTTGTACAGGATGATGTATATGTCCAGATATAACTTTTTCACATTGTCTTTTTATGGCATAATCAGACATACTCTTTTCAAATTTACATATATGCGCCACAACATATTTAACTTTTTGTTTTAATATTTTGCTAATTGATATTTTTGTTAATCCTATATTTCTTAATATATTATTTATCAATAAAGCTAACGAATATCCTATTGATCCAACAAAGTAGATAAACGGCCCAATATACACATCAAATTGATCTCCATGTATTATTAAATATTTTTTACCAGTTATTGACTCATATATATATTCTTCACAAATATGTATATTGCCAAAAGAATATCCTTCCCAGTTATCTAGAAAACTATCGTGATTTCCTAAGACGTATATTATATCCGTTCCGTCAAATGACCATTTAAATAATTTTCTTAATATGTTATTATTGATATTTTTCCATTTTTTTATATAATCACCATCTATGAAATCACCAATGATAAATAACTTTTTAGGCTTATATTTATTTAAAAAATCATATAATAGTTCAGCATTAGAATACGGATTGCACAAATGACAATCAGATATAAAAATTGCATTTGGCTGTTCTTTGCTCATTTTTTAACCAAATTATCTATGAATTGTTGTGATGCTTTTTTCCATGAAAATTTATCAGCAGTTAATTTAGCTTCTTTTGACTTATCATTATATTCAACTATATGTTCTTCTGTTATTGTGAAATGTTTTAGATTATCTACTAAATATCCATTTTTGTTGTTAACTAAAAATCTATTACTTTGGCAATCTTTTGCAATTACAGGAGTTCCACAAGCCATAGCCTCTAATAATACCAAACCAAAAGTATCAAATGTACTAGGAAATACAAAATATAAAGCATCTCTATATATATCCGCTAATTCTTTTCCTTTTTTATATCCTAAAAATTTAACATTTGGATAGTTTTTTTTATATATTTCTAACATGGGACCATCACCAACTACAACTTTGTTATAGTTTGCCATTTCTAAAAATTCTTCAATATTTTTTTCTTTAGATATTCTTCCAACATATAAGAGATATTTTTCATCATTATTATTTTTAATTTTTTTAGATGGATCATAATAAAAAATATTTTTATCTATTCCTCTAGACCATCTGACTATTTTATTTTCTAAAATTTTATTTACTTTCTTTATTTCTTTGTCTACTACTTTAGATGCCGAGTATATTTTTGAAGATCCTTTGTGGAAAAAAGATAAATATTTTTCTATTGCTTTATTGAACGGATAATATACTGCCTTATGAAAGTTGGTGTGAAAACTTGTTGTATATCTTAGTTTTAATTTTCTACATAATCTAGATACATAATAACCAATTGATGTTTCTGTTGAAATATGTATAGAATCTGCCCATAATAATTTTTCTATAATCTTTTCTTTATTGAATTTTAAAGCTATATCTATTTCTGGATAGAATGGACACTTGGTATTTTTTTTAATTTCTTCAGAATTAGGATGTATTATATATATTTCATTTTCTTTTTGTATATGTTTTATAGTTTGTTCTAGTGTCGTAACAACACCATTTACTTGCGGATACCAAGCATCAGTTACTATTAATATTTTCATTATATACCTATTTCAGGATTATTATTTGAATGTATCTTATTTACTCTACAAAAGTTAGCACATTTGCTTAAGTCTTTAATATTAGTAGCACCGATATATGTAGCCGCAGATCTTATTCCTCCCAATATTTCTTCTACTACATTTCCTACTGGACCTTTATTTTTGACTGTGATCTTTGTGCCCTCAGATGCTCGATAAGACTTTTTTCCTTCTGCGTTATCTTCTTGCGATTTATGTGTAGACATTCCATAATAAGAAAATTCACTACTTTCGTCTTCACTAAAACATTCTGAAGTACCAGCAAACATTCCTCCTAGCATAACAAAATCAGCACCAGCACAGAACGCTTTAACAACATCCCCTGGATATCTGCATCCTCCATCACTACAAATTAAACCAAGTCTTCTGTCTTCATATTTTAACCCATGAGCTACATATGAATTATCAATACAAGCACTTAACTGTGGATAACCACATCCAGTAATATATCTAGTAGTACAAGCTGATCCTGGGCCTATACCAACTTTTACTATGTCTACCCCACCGTGAATGATTAGTTCTTGCGTAGATGCTGGATCGACAACATTTCCAGCCATTATAATAGAATTTGGGAGTATATTTCTTACTTTTGCACAATAACTAACAAAAGTATCCATTTGTCCATTTGGCACATCAATACAAACATTTAGTCCTATATTTTTAAAATATTCTATTTTTTTAAATTCATTTTCAGAATATCCTATAGATATCCAAACATACCTTGTCATATTTTCATATTTATAACTAGAATGGTCTATACCAGAACAAAAATATGAGCATAATTCATCTATGGTATGATATTTATTTAAACAAGTAATGACCTCATACTTTCTTAGGGCTTCTGCCATTCTAAGTGTAGCAAAAGACATATTAGAGCATATTATTGGGGTGCCAGACCATATTTTGGGAGAATGATAAAATTTAAAAATTCTATTTGTTTCTACTTGTTTTCTGCTTTCTAAAGTTGTTCTCTTAGGTACTATTAAAACGTCGTCAAAATCAAGTTTTGGTTCATAATCTATTTTCATATCCAATAAACCTCTAACATTTTTTAATTTCTCCAAAATTATTATTTATTAAAATATCTGTTAATTTTTCACCGTCAATCCAAATTTCACCAAGTATTCTATCAAATGAAGCAATATCGGTAAGTTTTATAGGATTATTGCTTGGTATATACAAATAGACATCATCTCTATTTGCGGTAAATGTCTCGGCAAAAAGTTTAGCTATTTTACCTTCGTTTGTATTTTTTTCTGGACAATCAAACTGTCCTTCTTTGTCTGTATCTATTAATCTAACAGGAAATTGTCTAGAAATTTCCACGATTGGAGTATCAGCATCTCTCCATTTAATTATTTTAATTTTAGTAACTAGTCCTTGTTTCATTTGCCGGTGCTTCCAAATCCATTTTCTCCTCTGTCTGTTTCAGATAATTCAGAAACTTTAGTAAATCGACCCTCATTTTCTTTGACTATAATCATTTGTGCAATTTTATCTCCTGCACATATTCTTACCGTATGATGGCTTAAATTTTGAAGACATACTAATATTTCGCCACGATATGAATTATCTATCACTCCAGCTAATACATCAATACCATCTTTTACAGCTAATCCAGATCTTGGTTTTAATATCGCATGGTAAAATTCTGGTAATTCAATAGATATTCCTGTCTTAAATGTTCTTCTTGTTCCTGCTTGTAATTCATAACATTTTTGATTTTGAAACTTTCCGTTCTCAAAAACATCATGAAATTTATGATCTTCTACACAAAATAAATCCCAACCAATATCTCCATTTTTTTTAATTGGTGCTTTTGCACCCTCATTGATAATTTTATATTTAAAATTTAATATATAGTTTAAATCATCATCATCAAACATTTTATAAGTCCTTATTGTGTTAATGTGCATCCTTCTATAGGGGTTCCTATCTCTCATTCTTTAACAAAAATAATAAGCGATGTTGAGATTTGAACTCAAGCTGACAAATTCAAAGTTTGCCGTGCTGCCACTACACTACATCGCAAAAATTCCCCAAGCCACCCTTTACTTAAAAAGCAAAGTCACCTACACTATTTGTATGGTTTTTTTTATGTAGCGAGCATAAAATAGATATCTTCGCTAGTAAAAAATTACAAATATCTAAGACCATACAAATTAACTTGGAACCATAACTCTAATAGCCACAGCATCATCTGGGGTTGCTTTATCTCTAGTTAAGATACCGTGTCCATTATCTCCCCAACTTGTTCCCCAGCTATTATCTATTTCAATTACCGTATCTGATTCTGGATCTTCTCCTCTTATTAATACTTTGCAAGCTAAAACTTCATGTCTCCACCAATTTAATCCAATTGGTACAGGCCAACCCAACAGCAAACAAGAAACCAATGCATGAAAGCTTCTAGCTGGCAATTCATAAAATTCAGGAACTCTATATTTTGATCTAATTTCATTATTTTCTTCAGTATCATAACGCCTATCAATAGCATTAGCCGGCCACATACTTTGTGGAACAGCTCCGTATTTGTGAAGATATTCTAATCCTTGAGAACCCCATCCTCCTACATTTTTAAATTTTTTAATTTTAGCCCCTACAGAAGCAGGAGAAAGAGGTATATGTTCCAACCCTTGCATAATTCTAACATAATGACATGCTTGAATGGGAGCGTTAATCCAACAATAGTTTGTTGATCCTTGATTTAAACTTTTAAATCCACCTAAATTTTTATAATCTACACATTGAGCTTTATGTTTATCTAAAAATTCTATTCTATCTCTCCATTCAGAAGACGGTATATAAAATTCTCTAGGAATTTCTTCTGAAAAAGTTCCTAATGGTGCAGCACCATAATCTCTTGGATTGTATCCTTTATTATGATTTGAATCATAATCGTTTAAAAATTGACGATAATTATTATCGTCTATAATTAATCTATTTTTTATTTGAGATATATACATTTTAGCCCCCAGGTTTATGAGATTCTATTAACTTTATCATAGTATCTAGATCTTTTGGAAGTTCTCCTTCATACCATTTTTTATCATTTGATATAATCACCCAAGGTAATGATTTTCTCGGTCTAGACATTGCATTTTTCCATTTAGTATTTTCATAAGCTAATGGCGAATCATCATCTGTTTGGCGAAAATCTCCTCCATAACTTTTCACTAAATTTTGTATAATTGTACTTTGCAATATTCCTACTTGATTTTTAGGAAGTTTTTCTCTATCTTTAGTTTCTTCAATAATTATTACGTTTAATCCAGGCTCAGGTATTGGATCATTATCTGGTTGGGGATCAGGCGTTGGAGGAACCGGAGGTGTTGGAGGAACTGGAGGTGTTGGAGGAATTGGAATTGGTGCTGCTTTTACTTCAAAAGTTTTATTGAACCTTTGAACTTCAATTTTTTCAGTTACTACTATATCCTTCATTTCTGCTTTTGACGGATCGTTTGGAAATTCTGGATTTCTTATTAAAATTGTAATTGTTTTCTTAAATTGTATAATAGCTACACAATCAATAATATGTTTTCCAGGTTTCGCCCATATGAATAGTTTTTTCCCATTTTCAATTGATTCATATTTTATGTTTTCGCTTACTTTCCATTCATATATAACATCATTGTCAGAATTAATATTTAATTCACAATTTGCTATAATTGGATCAAATGCATTATATGTATCATCAACAATAATATTTCCATGTACTATTGAAGATGATACAAATAATAAATATATTGATAATATAATTTTTTTAAACATTACTTTGTTGCTTTCTTGTTTTCTTCATGATCTGTAGAAGAAGCACCATCTTCTGGACTAAATAATACCATGATCATTTGTATAAAAGCCATAATTTCTTCTTGATGTTCTAAGATAAATTTAAAAAATCTAATTAAAAAAGATTCTTCATCTTCTCCAAGATCTGTTACAGATACTTCTCTATTATTTACTGCTGTTTCAAAATCTTCTAAAGCTAATGCTACTACGGCTTTTCTTGACCACTTGTCTCTCTCAAGTCTCCTTTTATCTCTTAATGAAACATTTCTAATTCTTGGTAGTGCCATCATCAAAAATGGTTCTGCTGAATCTACATTAAGCATTTTTTTTCTCCTTTGATAGTTCTATTATTTCTTTTCTAACTATTCTTACTAGTTCCCTTTCCAATTCTCCAAGATCTTTATTATTTTGATGTTTGCTGAATTTTTCTTTTATTTCTTTAATTAATTTATTCCTGATTTTATCTTTGGCTTTTTTCTTATAATAATAATATATTGGATATATGGAAGAAAGTATTATACTATTTATAGTAGCTATGATAGTACTTATACTTATGTTATCTTTTATTGGTATTATTTTAGGTTCTTCCTGTTGTAAATTACTATTATTATTTTCTGTTAATATTTTTTCTGTTTTTGTTGCCTCTATATCCAAAAGACTATAAGATTTTGCTAAAGAAATATTATTTATAAACAATGATAACAATAAAATTAAAATTTTCATTAATATTTTTCCAAAAAAAAAAGTTGGGCATATAATCATTATACACCCAACTTATAATTAATTACGCTTACTTTTCTAAGCAAGCAAATCTCTACGACGAAGAGCCTTCCTGGCCAATCGTCGAGCATAAGTTACACCATTATTTCGCACCGCAAATCTAGCAGGATTAGGATTTCCAGAAAATTCTCGCTGAAAATCTTCTCCGGTCATCGTTCCAGTTGCAAACTTAGTAACAGCCTTACGATTAGTCAAAATCAAATCTGTCCAATTAATCATAATTTTTTCCTTTCTCATTATTGTACTTTAATTTTTTTAACATTTTGTTTTGGTCGATTGATAAAATACCATTCTCTATTTTTGCGTTAATCTTATCTAAGTCATAGATATCCTCCGATAAATTAATACTTCTTGAAAATTTTGAAGACGGCTTGTCGGAGTGGGTATTTGAGTAGAATTTTATAGTCCCCTTTTTGGGCGACTGTAGTATTATTATAATATACGCAAAAATAAAGTTTTGTCAACTATTTTTTCAAAAAAATTTCGCAAGACTTTATTCGACTATTAATAATATCTAATAATCTTCTTAAGTTTGCTTTGTCTTTATATCTATTATCACACATATTATATGCTATTTCTGAATAGATATACATTTCTTTTGCGTTGTTTAAACTATATTTTGCCCTGTCATACATTTCTGTTTCAATTCCAACTATAGTTCCATTAACATAAGCAATAAGTTCATCAACACAATATAATGGTTTTTCATTCCACCATTTTTGTGCATCTTCTATGTATAGTTTATAAAGTTTTCCTTTTTGAGAAGGCAATATTTTTTTTGACAAATCTTTTAATGTAAAGTTTGTATTTGATAAAATTATTGCTTTTCCATCCAATAAATAAAATCCATATGCTGCTTTATTTTCTATTTTTATTCTTGCATTAATACCATGTGTTCCTTCATGGGCCCATGTCACTTTATCTTTATCTCTATAATTTTTCCAATCATAATTTCCAAAAGTTTTAAGACGACAATCTATATCTCCTAAACTTCCTCCTATTTCGTCTACTCTTTCTGGTAAGATTTCTACAAAATTTTGATTATTTGAAGAAGAAGACAAAGCATTTAATACAACGATAACCTTCAAAAAAGATAGCAATATGTATTTCATTTTATTGTATTATGCTTTTTATGTCTACTTCTGCATTTGCAGGTACTAATATATTGGAAAAATGCTCATTATAAAAATCTATAATTTCTTCTTTAGCTTCATATTGATAGAGAATATTTTCCATAGATATTGTTAATTCTGGATTATCTCCTAGTTGACTATTAAAATTAATAAAAGATATTCCTTCATTTGTTAATATAATTTGTAAAGAATCCTTTACTATTATCTTATAATCTTGATGATATAAACTTGTATCTCCTATTAATATTTCGCCGTTCTTTAATTTTGTAATTAATATTGTTTTTTTCATTTTTTCTTTTCCTTTACTTTACTCTAAGTTATGTTCCTGTAAAAATTTATTTATTAACCAGAAAGGTACTGCTACTGAATATTCTGCATTTTCTAATGTTTCTGAATTTTTACTAACGGTATAGGAAGCTATTCCTAAAATTTTTGTTCCATCATAATTAAATAACGGAGAACCGCTTCTCCCAAATATTACTGGTGGATGGAATCTGATTGTATTTTCATTTCTAAAAAGCAAATTACCCTTGAAAGCAGTTGGCCAGTTTCCCATAGGGTGTCCGAAAGTCCAAAAAGAATTATTTTCTATTTTTATATTTTCATCTTTTTCTATTTCAAAAGGATTTATTTTCGGATAATCTTTTACAATATCTTTGCTAACAGATAAAACAGCAATATCTTTATTTTCTTCTTTTATAAATTCCCATTTTAAAACAATAAAACAATCAATATATCTTGATGCTTTACCAGAATGCCTCAATTCTAGGTCAAAATTTGGAATTTCTTTATTTTTTTCAAAGACAGAATGAATACAGTGACCAGCACTCAAAAAATAATAATTATCACTGTCTTCTTTATAACAAAAAGAAGTACATATGTTACTTCTATCATGATCCAATTTAGCAATACAACTAGCCATTAAATTTAAGTCTTGAGAATATGTTTTATTTATTATAAATAATAAAAATGTTAAAAAAAATAACATAGATTTCATAGTATTGCCTCACCTTCAACCGAATAGCAAGTTTGGTTTAATTTTTAGTCTTCATTAAGTGTTAAGTTTTAAAAACTCAAAACCTAATGAAAACTTTATTTACGATTAATTTAATCATTTTAATGCAACCACTTCCCCTTCTTGTCTAGTTCCTAAAGCATAAAAAACAACCATTGAAATATCTTCTTCTAAAAATTTTGCACTACCATCTGACATACCTACATGGGCACCGCCTGGATGAAAACTAAACATTTCATTATTAGGACCACAATCATGTGCAGTCCAAGGACAATCATCTGGTCCTCCTTTAGGATTTGCATTATTATTTACACCTTTAGAAGCCCCAGAAGAACAATCTGGTTCTGCCCATCTCCAATGCCTTCTTCCTTTTCCGTCTACAGGATCTAAATAATTATTTGGAGGTCCACCAATTCCATTCATTGTTTCATTTCTACCAACATCTTCAAATACTGAAATAGAATTACTAGTACCATCAGATACTTGTGCTATTTTAGCTCCACCATTTTTAAAACTAAATCCAAGTTTAATTAATTCATCAGAAGGTTTTAATTGATAAGATTTATCTGAACTTACATCTGCCGATGATGGAGAATACATCTTATAGAAATTTGTTTTATATGGTGCCCCAGTTAATGCAGAAGGAAATCTTCCTGCTTTAATATTATATTTGGTTGCTTCCTTAGTAGAAACTTCAACATATGGTAATGGAGCGTAATCTGTATATGCATATCCTTCATTATCTTGTTGAGTTTGTCTTAATTGGTCAGAAGGACATCTATAAGCAGGTATTAAAGCACCTGCCCCAAGTCCATTAGTAACTAATTGAGCATTTGATCCTTCATTATATCTTAGCTTCATATCAAATGAATTATAAACATTTGATTGTTCTATATATGCAAGCGTCTGTGTAAAAGCACTATGAAAATCTTGAGTTTTATATGTTGTTTGTCCTACAGTAACTAAATGTTCTCCCGCTCTTGGAAATAAAGTATAAGAACTTTCATGGTTTAATACAGCAAGACCTATTTGTTTTAGATTATTAGTACATTGAGTTCTTCTTGCGGCTTCTCTTGCTGCTTGAACCGCTGGAAGTAATAAAGCTATTAATACTCCAATGATAGCTATTACTACCAATAGTTCTACTAGTGTGAATCCTTTTTTCTTTAACATATTAATCTCCTGTTATTATAATTTGGTTTAAAGCTTAATATACACTTTAGTTTAAATGTTAGTACCTATAATAACAGAAAATTAACAATATCTTAACTTATTGTAGTTCTATATTAATACTTTGCTTATTATTGACTGTAAATGTTTTTGATCCAGACAAATTGCCCAAATTAGCATCTATCTTATAATTATTATATTGTCTCGTACCAGGATTGGGTAATGAAGACCCGACCCATTGAAATTGATCTAATAATATATTTATTTTACCAAAACTATTTGATATTCCACTGTAGACCAACATACCAGAATTATCAAACACTTTAGCAGAAACATTTTCAACTGGATTATTTTCATGTAAAAAGTTAAATTCTGTAGACCAAGATGTTTTAAATGATGAATCTCTGCTTAATTCTGTCATAAATTCATTTGATATTTTTGCTAATTCAAAATTCTTTCTAGTTAAATCATCATTATAAATATTGTCTATAAATCTTATACCAGTTGAACCTTTGCCTCCCCATTCTTTTTCTAGCCAAGTAGCTTTTTGATAATCTCCTTCTATCCCAAGTTTATTTCCACTAAGTTGTAAACCATGAACTTGGTTCATAGATCCAACCCATGTTGAATTTGTTAACATAGTATTATTGTTAATATCAACAGCATTAAATTTGTAGTAAGCATGGTGATCTGCGGGCTTTAAACATCCCGCAACATTATAAATACCTTTATGCTGGGCGTAAATAAATCCTTCTCTTACTGCTTTTAAATTATTTTTAACAATTACTAAAGGACTAACTTCTCTATTGTACCTTACACACCAAGCAGCAGAATCGGTGCCATAAGCAGTGATGTCATTACCAGAAACTAATGCTCCTTTACCATTTTCTATTTGAATAAGATAAACACCTCCTAACATAGCTCCACCATACTCTGGTATTGTAGCTAGTCCTTGAGCTTTTATGTTATTGTTATATATTTTTGTTATTGGAAAATCTGAAATATTAGAACTACCACCTCCTAAATGAATGCCTCTACCAGAATAAATTCCGGTATTTTCTATTTTATTATTATAAATTAATACTGGTTCACTAATTCCACTAGGAGCAGACATAGAAATACAATATCCATTAGTATATCTATTTTTCATTCTAAAAATATTATTATATATTTTTGATGGGCGGTCTGGAGATGAAATTCTTAAGCCAACAGCAGGACCATCAATAAATGTATTATTGTAGATTATTCCATAAAAGCTATTGCCACCAACCATCAATCCATGCATTTGATCTCTTGAAGTAATAGCACTTATTCTACTTATAAGATTACTATTAGAAATTGTAGCTGGACCCCAAGCAATATTAATGTTGGATGAATTTGCCCCATATACTTCACAATCAACATGATCAATTATTGTACTAAGTTCTCCTCTATATCCATATATATTATGCGACCATGTTCCTTTATCTTGCCCTTGTATTATTTTTCCATTTTTAATTAAAATATCATTAGGAGCTTTAGTTGCAAATTTCTTTATGCCGGGAAATAAACCAGATTGCCATGAAAGAGGGGTTATTGCTACTCCATATTCATAGATTTTCTGTATTTTTATATCATCTAAGTATACTGATTTTTTTGGAGATCCTGATGGAGAATTTATACCTATTTTAATTTTATATTTTTCTTTTATTCCAGAAGTATTAGTATTGAATACTGCTTCCTTTAACTGCATACCTCTCCAATGATCTCCAGAATGTGAAAGTCTCCTATTAAATGGAACATTTATACCAGATAATTCTACATATAAGGTTCCACTACTCTTGTGTGTAAGGAACATAGCGGATAAAGAATATCTACTATTTGGTTCTAATATTATTTCTTTTTCATTAACTATATATTGATCTTTTAATGGTAAGTCAAATCCAAGAGAATACATACCATCATGAACTTTATTAGTAATTGGAGTACCTGAACCTAAAATAACATCTGGAGAGTTTGTTAAATCCCATCCACTAAATCCATATTCAAAACTATGGTTGGGAATTTCTACTCTAGGAGAATTGTTATAAGTTACAGTATAACCATTCAAATTTAAAGTAATTTTTTCATTATTCAAAACAAATGCGGTATTATTTACTTTTATATCTTCTGCTAGATAATAAGTTCCAGTGTTTTCAATATAATAAAAACCCTGATTTCCAACCATAGCTTGTGTAATTGGTTTTCCGATTATATTTCCTATGGGGCCTATAGAATTTGATTTTTTAATAATATTGCCAGAATTATATGGTAATATTACTTCGCATGAAATATATCTGTCCTTTGTTGTATCATTTAAAAAATAACTATCTTTTGTTGTATTATCTAATAATATTTTATTATTTCCTTCTTCATCATTTGATATATACCATTTAAAAAATGGATCTGTCAAATTACCAGATATAGAATAATTACATTTAATATATTCTCCAACATTAATACCTTGAGCAAATTCATCCTTCGTTAAACTAGGATTTAACAAGAAAAACATTTTTGACAATCTTCGTAATTTTCTTACTTTTTTACGTTTTCTCTTGTCTTTTTTATTTGCAATAATTTCCATTATTTATATTCTCCATTCTATAGTTGGTTTATATTACAACATAATATTTATTATTTTTTTTACAACAGCTTGGTGTAAAGTTGGTGTTATCTGATTTATATTTACACCTATACCATTTTCTAAGAAACTTTGTTTCCATCTATATGTTGAAGATTCTATAAGATCATTATAATTTAAATCATTAATAATTTCATTTTTATGATCAAAAATAGAAATTTTATTCCTATTCATTTTATTAATATCAAAAAGCCATATTTGTCTATCAGTTTCTAAAGATATAATATCCATTATATTATCTCTATCTAATTTATTTTCTGCATATATATGAAAGAAAATTTCTCTTCTTACATTTTTAGTATTTGTTCCTAAGGATACATTTTTACAAGTTCCTTGTGGATATGTTTCTATTATTATTGCTGGTAGTTGTATTTTATTTTGTGAAAAAAGTGACCAATTGCTTTTATCAATTTGGGTAAAATTATTTGTATCAAATTTATATAAATTCATTTGAAATTCTTGCCACCAAGATAAGTCATGACATTTATATATTTGTACATACTTATAAGAATATGACATTTTGACTATAGAATTTTTAGCAAAACTTTTATCAAAAATAACTCTACCATTTTCATAATCTATATAATAATTAGCTTCCCATTCTATTGCTTTATGTCCATTTATTGTTGGTTCACTTGGATATAAAGGATTTATAACATTACCTAAATTGTCTAGAAAATTTATATTTTTTTCCCAAACTATTTTTTTTCTAGGCGTTTCCCAAACTTGCCCTAAAGTATAATTTGGATCATTTACAAGATTTAACCTACTATTATCTTTATTATATATGTCGTTATCTAATAGGTTAACATCTGTCCAGCCACCTAACTTTAACATATGCATATCATAATAGAATTTTAAATTAGATTCTATTGTATTAGAAATATTATATGAATTTAAATGTGGTTCTACAGTTTTTAGACTATAATCATCACATAATTTTTTTGTTTCTTCAGCTATAGATGTGGGTTTTACCAAAGTAAGATTTGATGTAGAAACAGTTCCAAGAGCATTATATACAGGCTTAGTAAATGCAGCCAGACCCGAAGCTATGACCTTCGGTGTCGAAACAGTTCCAACAGCCCTATCTACAGGCTGAGTAAATCTAGCTTGACCTGAAGCTATAACCTTTGATATAGAAACAGTTGCGGACATTTTTACTTATTTATAATTATTTATTTAATTTTAAGGCACTTTATGAACAAATCGAACAATGTTTCAGCTTTAGATTTATTTATTTCTATAGCTCTTCCTTGCCTTATGGCTTTATCTCTAGCTTCAGGCCCGGTATAGCACTTACCAGAATCTCCCCATTTATATCCATTTTTGCCATTTATAATACATGTTTTTACTGGCATAGATATTCTCCTTTAATAAAAAAAGCTGAATGTATATCTAGTTATACACCCAGCTTAGATATATTGTAAAGAGAGGCGTGATAGATATGTTAATATCAATACACTAACCGTCGTATGTTCCTAAGTCTCTCCATCCTCCTCTTTTATCAGTTGTTATTCCACAATCTCGGCAAGTATTTTTTACTTCTTGACCACAATTTGGGCATTTACGAGTTTTTTTATTTTTTTGAATTTCTCTTTTGCTAACTTTGTAGTCTTCGTCGTCCCAATTTCTTTTATTCATTTTAGTCTTCGTTTGCTATTTCTAATAATATATCCGCGTGACACTCAAGAGGGGCACACCAACAAATTAAATTTTTACCTTTTAATTCTTTTTTTGCCTTTTCTACTAAACTTGGTTGTGATAATAACCATTCTTTATATTTCTCAACTACTTCATTTCTATCTCCATCTTTTCCTATTACAAATGGATTACCATATATAGTGGGCCTCCCTACATAAATTCCATCAGTAGGTTTGCTATTTTTTTTATTTAATACTTTCATATTCTTTAGGATACTCTAAATTTGGTATTTCCATATTCAAAAAATTACATAAAGCAATCCAATGATTTTCTTCTTTATTATCCATATTTAAAATTAAAAAATCCTCATTTCTATCTTTAAAATAATCAATTACTTCTTTATTATATTTTCTATATCTTTCTAAGAATATTTGTTGATCAAAACCCTTTTGTCCATATAGTATTTTATGAATTTTATGGCTAAAAGGATCATGATTCCAATTATTCTTAAATTTATTATATTCTGGATTCCAATGTTTTTTTATACTTTCAATCCAATTATTTTCATCTCTTATTGTTAAAATAAATTTAGAGTTTGGATATCCTTTATCTAATTCTCTATATATTACAGGTATAGGCAAATCTGATAATGCATAATTTTTTTCCAAAGTAATAGAAGTTCCTATCTCTGTCATATCTTGCCATATTTTTTTAGCCCAATGTGCATTCTTCCAATGTCCACTAGAAAATCCTAAAATTTGCATAGCACAATGAAATGAATTAGTTGCAGTTTTATGTAGTCCTATATTAAATATTCTTGTTGGTATTTTTTTTAATTCAATAGGAATATCTGTAAAGTTTTTATAAACTGTTCCTAATCCTATATTTCCATAATTTACTACTCTTGAATTTTGATTTATTTTAAAATCATCTTCGTCTATATTATTTTGAACATGCCTATATTCTCTAAATCTCATTTTATCGTTATGTAATATTGCTCTTAAATATTCATTTTCTATTTGTATACCATTATATCCAACTCTTGCTAATCTTGCATTAAAATCTTTATCATCTGGAGAATATGTATTATATTTTTCATCATATCCTCCTACATTTAAAAACGCATTTTTACTAACTACTATTCTACCACTTATGCCTCTTGGTAATCTATTTTCTCCTTTTTTAATCATTTTAGCCCATAAATAAATTTCATTACCATATTCATCAAATTTATTTTTTATAAAATTTGCAAAACCTTTTCCTGTATAATTATCTGCGTCTAAATTTACTAAAATTTCAGCACCCTCTAATATTCCTAAACGATGTGCCATATTTTTAGCATGAGCCATTTTAAAAGATGTTTGTTCTTTAAATTGATAAAAAATTAATTTACCTGAATGTAATTCTTCTTGAAAATTATTTTGAATAAAATCAGCTAAACTATCTTCGCTGTTATAGTCCAATACAATAAATTTTGCATATTGTTCTGGATTGTCTCTAATATTTTGAGCAAGAGTCAACTCTAAATGTTGAGTTCTTCCTTTGCAAGTTGTACAAAAAACAATCATTGTTTTATTTTATATTCCTTTATTTTTAATTTTTATGTTCTAATTGATTTTCATTAAAAATATGTAATAATCCATATTTTTCCATTTCTGCTACAATTCTAGTTTGTCCATTTGTATTTTTAAATACAGAAACTATAGTGCAAGGAAATTCATATCCTTCTGGCTTATATGCTTTGTCTCCTATTTTAAATTTATCGCCCATTAGATCTTAGTCCTTGCATAATATTTGGATTAGAATAATAATATCTACCATATGGATATCCGTAATAATCTCTTGGGGCATAGCTTGGTAAAAATGGTCTAACTGGCAAAACTGGATAAATAGGATTAGCACTATATGGTGTTATTGGTTTTGGTGGAATATACTTAAATTCTCTATAATGCCTACCATGATATGCTGGCGAATTAGTTCTTGGAGTTGGTGTAGAAATTTGTTGTGCGTTTGATTCTAAAATTAAAAACAAAAATGAAAAACAAGAAAAAATAAATACGTTCATCTTTTTCTCCGGTGGTTAAGGTTTATATACAAAAGCAGTGGGAGAGGAAATCGAATCCCCAAGGCTATTATACCCCATCGGTTTCAAACCGATTTGACACACCAATGTCGGTCCCACTATAATCAATAGCCTCTAACAGAATCGAACTGTTGTCCTATGGGTGTAAACCATGAGCTTTACCATTAAGCTAAAAGGCTATGCAATAATACCGCATAGGGGTTACGCTCCCCTCTGGCCGGATTGAAAGACCGGAAACCTCACTAGAAGTCGAATGCGGCAGATATTTCTTTTAAGATTATACCATAATATTTAAAAAAAACAACTGGTAAATTTGAAAATGTGACAAACCACCATTTTCTATTCCTAAATTTAATATTTTCCCTTATCAAACATACAACTATCAACATAGTCATTATTTGTTTTATTTGAGGTTATATATTCGTTAATATGTCCTTCTATAATCATAGCTATTAAATTTTTATCAACACCATCAACTAACCACCGATCTATTGATCTTAAAATATCATACGATAAATCAATTTCATTCTTCATCTTTTATATTCTCCAAGTTAAGACCAAAAACTATAGAAGATTCTATTTTATCTGTTTTATCTATACTTTCAAAACCCAAGTTTCCAAAATATATAAATTTTCCTATTTTCTTTTTTTTGCTATGCCAATTTTCTACTGCTTTCTTACATGCTTGAATATGAGTGTTAGTGTCAATCAAAAATTGATTGAATTCGTCTGTTATGTAATATTTTGGCATTTGTAACTCCAGTTGTTAATTTTTTATCAGTTGGTAGATATTTTTTTAGATTACTTTTAAAATCTACTTTATTTCTAATCCAATTGCTAGAGGGTTGCCATCTGTAAATCTCTTTTGATTTTCCATTTTCTAATAAATCAGCAATAATAACAGTTGGAATTGATCTAACATTCCATTTTGCTGATATTTCTTTATATTTATCTATATCTACTTCTACTGTCCTATTATATTGTGATAGGAGATCTTTAACTGATTGGTCTGACCATATTCTACTCTTAAATTGTTGACATGCTGGACACCAGTTAGCAGAAAAAAAATATACTTCTCTTTTGACCTGAGCAAAACAAATAGAAGGAATCATAATAAAAAGAAAAAATATTGTATATTTAAACATTTTCTTACCTTTCTGTAAGAGTTTGGTATTGACTCCATTATCATACACCGTTATCTTTAAATATAATAGAAGATCCTGTGTTATCAAAATCAACATCTACAACAGGAAGTTTTATACTGTCTATTATCTTTTTTCTATTAATTGGAGGAGCTATACAAAGAAGGAATCCACCTTGACCTGAGCCTAACAGCTTACAACCAAAAGCCCCATTATGTATAATGCTATCATGCAGCTCATCTATATAGTCATTGCATATCATATTTGAAATTCTTTTCTTTGCCTGCCAGCTTTTTTCTAAAAGAGTTCCGATATTTTCAATATGTTCATTATTGAAATAGCGTTCTGATTCTTTGGCCATATCTAATATTTCCTTTTTATATATTTCTGATGCTTTATTATCATGAGATTTAGCTATCTTGAAAGAATCTCTTTGAGTTTGTGTTGAAAATATTATCATACATTTTCTAAGTTCTTCTAAAAAATCCTCTGATATACTAAGTGGTTTTACAGAAAAAGTTCCATCTTTATTTATTTCTATTTTATTAAAACCTCCATAAGCAGCAAGTATTTGATCTTGTATTCCTCCAGGTTCTTTAAGTCTATTTCTTTCTATTTCTATAGCTTCTAATGCTAATTGTTTTTTATTTATTTTATATTTATTATATAATTTATACATTCCATTTAATAATCCAACTATTAATGAAGAACTAGTGCCAACTCCTGTTCTTGCTGGCAAGTCATTTTGGATATATATAGCTATATTTTTCATATCATCTATTTTTTCATTTAGAAATTCTAGAGTTCCTCTTACTCCTGGGTTGGATATATGATTAAGCAAAGACACCTTTTCAACAGACGAATAATAAACTTGATAATTTATTTCGTCTAATGGTATATAATTTTTACACATAGAATAACAATATTTATCTATTGTTGTTCCTATAACTATAGACCCATGATCTTTATAAAAACTTTGATAGTCGGTACTTCCTCCAAAAAAGGAAATCCTATAAGGAGTTCTTGTTATAATCATATATTCTTCACCATTTCTACCATTGTTTTATTTTGATAATATGGGAAAAAATTATTAAAATAATCCTTAAGTTCTATTATGCTTTCTTTGACACTATAACATGGGATTAAACCTAATTTATAGAGTTTGTCATTACTTACTAAATAATCTCTCTTATCTGGATCTTCTTTATTTATCTTAGATATAGTAACATCTGGATATACTTCTTGAATAATTTTTAGAAGCCCATCTTTTGTCATATTATCTTCGTTCCTTCCAAGATTAAATACTTGTGTTTTTATATCATTAAAAGGATTTATAAATGCAGTAAAAATGTTTACCACATCCTTTATGTAAATAAAATTTCTTCTAAAGTTTCCCTCAAATACATCTATATGCCTCTTAAAATGCGCAAGATATGTAAAGTAATTTACCAATAAATCTATTCTAGGTCTATACGACATACCGTGCAAAGTGGCTAATCTAAGCACTATAGAATTTTCATGTTCTAAAATTATCTTTTCAGCTTCTTCTTTTGTCTTACCATATACTGAAATAGAATTCAATTGAGTTTCTTCTGTACATGCTTCTGTTCCACTTATTCCGTATCCGCTATTTGTATTAGGAAATATTACTCTTTGACTTTTTGAAAGTCTTTTTAATAACCATCTAATTGATTCTGTATTTACTCTCTTTGCTTCCTCTGGAAATTTTTCACATAGTGGGGCTCCGACTAAAGCGGCAAGAGGAAAAATTATATCGGCCTTTTTTATTTCGTCTTCTGGTATATTCATAACATCGCAATTTAAAAAATTACAGTTATGATGTTGCACGATTTGATTTATAAATAGACCTTGATCGTGCATTAAATTGTCTATTACTGTAACGCGATATCCAGATTTTAAAAGGTTGTTTGTGAGCATTGATCCTATATATCCTGCTCCTCCAGTTACTAATACTCTCATTTACTTTTGTTTCTCCTTAACCATTCTTTTGCGGCATTTTCTATAAGATTTGAGCTAGATTGTATCTTTGGTCTTTGTTTATAAACCACATGAATACCTAGTTCCTTACATACTTCTTGTTCTTTTTGGTTACAATTACCTAGAGTTCTGTCTCCAGAGTTAAAGAAATAATCCGGCCTTACACTTCTTAATGTTTCAGCAACACTTAAATCAAAATCTATTGATGGTATAACAGCATAAACATATTTTATAGATGATACTATTTTCATTCTTTCTTCAAGTGTTTGAAATGGTATAGAGCCTTTTAATTTTACCTGAAAATCATTGTTTAATATTACATATAAATATTTTGCGTATTCTTTAGCATCTTTAAAATATTGTATATGACCCATAGTTAATGGATTCGCATAACAAGAACACACTATTATTTTTTTATTGAAAACGTCAGCTATAAATCTTCTTGCTTTCACCATTAAAAACATCCTTCTATAGTTTGATCTTCTAAAATTGAATCTAATATTGAATGTAAAAACATTTCAGAGAATGTCTCATGTATTCCATAGCTACAAGTATTTATAAATATATGCTCACAGCCTTCTAAAGATCTAAGCTTATTATTAGGATTAAAACCTGTTATTGTTACTATTGGTCCTATTTCGTTTTCTCTAAAATATTTTGTGGCAGAATATGTACATTCAGAATTTCCACTTGAAGATACTACAATTAATAAATCTCCTTTTTCACATTGTGTTTTTACCCATTGAGTATATGCCTTTCCCTTTAGGTCATTGAACAGACATGTTAGAAGACTTGCAGATTCTGGGGCTAATGTTTTTATTCCGGCCATTTTTAAAAAATCGTGTGCCATATGCCCGCACACGCTCATGCTTCCACCACAACCTAAAAATACAACTCTCTTTGCTGATAAAATCTTTTTCTTTACTGTATCAAAATGTTTTTCAATACTTCTAAGTAAATCAATATTATCTATATAATTATTTAAACTCATATTTTCCCCAATGCTTTTCTAAGAGCAGAGCAAACATTATCAATATCTTCTTCTGTTAACCAATAATGACAACCTATGTGTATTCCATATTCTCCAACATATTGAGCATTTTCCATTGATGATGCTTTATATCCTAAATAGTCAAATGCTTTATGATGTGGCATACTTCCAAAATTTCTTTTCCAATGTATATTGTTTTCTTCAAGAGTTTCTTTTACTATATCCATATTTCTTTTAGTTGCATATCTTTCCTTTAGTGTTATAGAAAAAGCATGAGGAGCATTTCTACAACCCTCATCTTCTTCTATGAAATATGCTTTTCCTTCATATCCTCTAACTGCTTTTCTAAATTCATATACATTAGCTTTACGCTTATTAAAAATTGTCCAAAATTCATCTATCTCACCTAAACCTATAGATGCATGTAAATCTGTTGGTTTAAAATTAAGGCCAAATCTTATGTGGTCAAAGTATAAACTATCTGGCTGTCTACCATGTGATCTTATTGATTTAAGTATATTAAACAATTCTTCATCTTTACAGCTTACAGTTCCTCCCTCACCACAACATATTATATGTGCTATATAATGTGATGTTGTTTCCATATCTGTATATTCTAACGAATACTTTCCCTTAAATTTAGAGCCATATGCTTCACAATTATCTACTATTAATTTTATATCATGCTTTTTAGATATTTCTGATAATATATCTAAATCACAAGGCTTACCCATAAGATTTACACACATTATTGCTACAATATTTTTTCTTAAAGCATTGTGTGTTTTTATTAGATTTTCTATTGAGTCAGTATTTATATTTAATGTCTCTTTTTTAATATCTACAAATAATGGAGTAAAACCTGCCGCCCTAATAGCATTGGCAGTAGCAATATAAGATAAAGCAGGACAGATTATATAGTCTCCAGGTTTTGCTCCATAATCATATAGAGCCATACAAGCGGCTGTATCTGCTGTAGTTCCAGAACTTACCATAACTGTATGATTATAGCCAAAAAGTTGTCTCCATCTATTTTCAAACTCTTTAGTCTTTTCTCCTATGCTTACCCAATTTTTTTCTAGACATTCTTGTATATGTTGTTTTGCTAAGTCTGTAATTCTTAATTCACCAAATTCTATTTTTTTCATTTTTGATCCTCTATATATACATCTTTTATTCCAGCATCTCTTTGTACAGTAAAACCTATAGCTGTTTTATCGCAATGTGGTTTTGCGTCATTTATAAGATATCTATTTCCATGAGGTAAATCCATAATTAATTTGTGATAAAATATTCCGGCATTTCTAAGTTGTTTTTCTGTTAAATCTCTTAATGTCTCTGGTCTTGCTGTTACTAATACTATACAATGACCATTATATGACCATTCCTCAAACTTATCTATTACTCCAGGTAATACTTTTGGTTTATAATCTGTGCTTAGAACATTTGCTAGTGTGACTGGATGTTCTAAAATTGTTCCATCTATATCTATAAAAATAGTTTTATTCATTTATACATATCTCCATGTTCTATAATCAAACTAGACCTATTAGAATCTAGTGCTTTTTTATAAGCGTCTAAAATTTGATATGGATATATTAGTTCAAAAATATCTATATTAGTAGACATAGATTTAAATGCTTCTGTATAATTTGCTTTGTGTTGATGACCTGGATCTAATGGATAGGCAGATCCAACAACAGCTTTCATAATTACTTTTGGTTTGCTATTTCCAATAGACATAGCTTCCCATTTATCTAAATGATTAATAATTTGATTCATAGCAAGTATAATGAAATTCATTCTTGGATATAGACTAATTGGCAGATATCCTTCCAATGCTAGTCCTATTGCAAAACCTGCCTGAAATTCTTCAGCAACAGGTAGTTCTAGTAATTTTTCTTTAGAAAAATTTTTTACCTGATGAGTTAACGCTGTTCCTTTATATTCAATAGCCTGACCTATAAAAATAGATTTTGGATGTTCCGATAATAAATTCATACCCTTTTGTATTTCTTCTATATATTTCATTTAAAACTCCACAAAATTTCCAGTTCCAGAATGTGGATATTTAGATTGATAACGATAGAATATAATTTTTATATAATCTTTATTATAATTCTTTATCATTTCATTAAATAATCTAAATATTTCATAAGTCTCTATTTTCCATGCCATACTTGTTGGTGTATCAACTGACTTATTATTATCTTCAACAATAAAAGTAATTGGTAAATCATTACCTATAGCATATTTAATAGATTCATAGGCTATACCAGTTTGGAATCCCATATCTCCTAAAAAACAGAAGACTCTATTATTTTTATTTTGTTTTTTAATAGCATATGCTGTTCCAACAGCTATTGGTACAGTTCCACCAACAATAGCTGAACTATAAAAATTATAATCTGGAAAATTCAAAGTTATAGATCTACCATCTAATATTGCTTCTTTTACTAAATGTTTTGGAATTCCTTTTAATAAACAATGAAGATGACTTGCCCATGTAGAAAAAACATAATCTTCTTTATTTATATCTTTAAATATATCAATCAATATTTTTTCATTTCCAGACCTTAAGTGAATAGGAGCTTTTATATTTCCATTTTCATAAATTTTTGCTATATCGTTTTCAAAATTAATTAATTCTTCAATATTCATAATATTCCTTAATTAATATAAATAATGTGTTCTAATATTTGGATAATTATCTATAAACCACTGCCATGTTATTTTTAAAGAATTATAAATATCACTATAGTTAAAGTTTGGTAAAAGACTATCAATAACTTTTTTAGAAGATGGTCTGTTTCTTTGTCCATTTGGTTTTGATGAATCCCATTTAATTGTACCATCAAAATTAGATATATCTATTAACATTTCTACTATTTCTTTTATGGAATATTCTTTTCTTCCAGCTATTATTATTTTATTTGGAATATTATCTTTTGATATAAGTTCTAATATTATTTTTGCTAGATCATTTACATAAATAAATTCTCTTAAACTTTTTCCATCTCCCCAAACTGTAAATTCTGAATTATTCAATTTTGTAAGATATAGTTTATGTATCAAAGACGGAATAATATGTCCATGTTCAATAGAAAACATATCATTTTTACCAAAAATATTTCCTGGTATAATTGAACACCAATTATTTATACCATATTGTTTTTCAGCAGCTCTTATATGAACATCAACCATTCTCTTAGCATATCCATATGCAAAATTTGATTCAAATACTGGCCCGCTATGCATATATTCTTCTTCTAATATAGATAAATTATCTGGAAATACACACACAGAAGAAAATGCAAAAACTTTTTTAATTTTATTTTCTATACATGCTCTTATTACATTTGCATTTATTAATATATTGTCATAAAAAAATTCTTCATGCATTGCTTCATTACCACCAATACCTCCAACTCTAGCAGCGGTATGAATAACTATATCTGGTTTTACTTCAGAAAATAAAATATTTACTCTTTCTTTATTTCTTAGATCATATTCGCTTGTAGAAAAAAAATAATCATAGTCATAATTGCAAGATTCTTCTTTTATTGCAGATCCGCATAATCCATTTCCACCAGTTACTAATACTTTCATGAAAATCTCCTATTCCAAACAGAACTTATATTCTTCCAGTTATCTATATATATTTTTCTACTTGCAGCATTTGGATTAGAATATAGATTTTTAATTAAAGGTAAATCATTATGAATATAACTATATAATATTGGTTTATATTCTTGCCTATTTGAATCTGGATTCCATTTTACAGATAATATTTTAGATGGAGAGCAAACTATTTTACCACCATCATTTTGTATTCTAAATGCTAAGTCGTGTGCGTTAAAATTTATATGTTCAAATCTACAATCTAAACCACCAAACATGTCAAATGTGCTTTTCTTATATAAAAATACTGCCGCTCCTTTCCATGTTGGATTTATACCTGTTAATCTTAAATCGGGATGCGTATAAGCTATCCAATAAGATTCATTTTTATCTTGAGAACCAGAATAATTTTCACCCTCTGAATATAAAACAACCATTCCATCTTTATCTGTTAAGTTTTTCTCAAAGAAATCAATAGATGATTCATAAGAATCTGAGTGTATAATAGAATCATCCGGCATCCATGTTATAAATTCTCCTTCACAAATTAAAGATGCAATTTGTAAACATCTACTAGGACACCCAAAATCTCTAATAAATTTTACATTATATTTATCAGCAAAAAAAACATTATCTAAAAAAGATGGGCCAACGACAACTAATTCCCAGTTTAGTTTTTCAGAAATGCTTGATATTAAATTTTTATATATATTTATTATATTATTTGGATTTATTGTTGGTATAATAATTGATAATTTTATCACTTATAACATCCTTCTGAATGAAAATTTTGTGTTAAACTAAAATATAAATTGTAATCTAAGCCATCATTGAATTTGCTAGAAGAATCTTCTCTCATATAGATTATAGAGTCTCTACACAATTCTGCTGCTCCAAATTTTTTATATATAAAATATGTTAGGTATACATCAGACCAGTGATGTTTAAATCTGCTATCTAATAAATTATTTCCTATTTTTTATTAAAATCTTTTTTATCTACAACAGGAAAACATAACATTTGTGCAGGAAGAAATGTCCAATCATATTCTGGTATAAATTTTAAATCGTTTTGTTCAATCCATTTATCAGGATATAAACCTTAAACTTTTAGTTTATTTTTACTATATTTTTTTAAAAATTCTAAGACATTTGCAAAATTATTAGATATATCAAAATCATCATTAAGCAATGCGACGTATTTTCCTTTTGTTTCATTAAATGAAATATTAATAGGTAAAACTGAACCATTATTTGAGCTTGGTTCTTCAATCCAATTAACCTCACAATATTTAATAGGCTCTTTACTACAAATTATTATTTCAAAATTAAAATCGAAATTGCTTTTTAATATTGAATCTGTAGTATTTTTTGCGTATTTATTAAAATTTCTACATGTTGGTATTATAAAAGAAACATCTAACATTCTAATATTAATTCTTTCAAGTATAATTTAATCTAAAAAACTCAATTGTATTTTTAGTTCCAGCTATAAGATCTGTCTTGTAATTCCATCCTAATATTTTTTTAGCTTTACTACAATCTAATATAACTGTTGTTGGAATATTTGGTTTTGAATTATCAAATTTTAATGTTAACTTTTTATTTAAAACATTAGAAATAACATCTATTATTTCTAAAATAGAATATGCATGACTAGAACCACAATTGAATAATTCATAATTTTTTGTTTGTTTATCAATACATAAATCTATAAATTCTATTAAATCATCAATATAAATTAAATCTCTTTTAGCGCTTCCGTCTCCCCATATTTCTATTTCATTAGTAGCTTTAAATATTTTGTTTATCATGGCTGGAAATACATGACATTTATCTAAATCAAATTTATCATATGGACCATATACATTAGAATGTCTAAACGCTGTAAATTTAGTATTTCCTATTCTTGAGTAAAAATCACACATTTTTTCATTAAAAACTTTCATATTTCCAACACCAAAATAGTTACTATATATTTCTTCTTCAGATGACCAATCATCTTCAGATTGTGGTTTATCTTTTGGTTGATACATAACTGTACAACTTGGGAAAAGAACATGGTCAACATTTGAAAGAGTAGCCTCTCTAAAAATCCAGGCATTCATAACTACATTATCAGTAACATGTATATATGGTCTTTCTATAACATCCTTAGATCCTGTAGTATTAGCGGCGCATTGTAGTACTATATTAAAATGATTTTCTTTAAACAATGATTTAACAAAATTTTCATTTCTTAAATCTCCATATATATAATTAATTCCATCAACTTTTCCTTTTTTAGGAAACTTTTTAAATATTACTGCAAATATTTGATATTTTTCTTTAAAATAATCTAATGCATTTTTTCCAATAAATCCATCAGCACCACATATTAACATTGTTTTTTTCATTTTTTTTCCTAACAAAATGGATTAAATTTGCCCTTTGTTGGTCCGTTTTCTATATACCAATTATATGTTTCTCTCAAACCGTCTTCTAGTGAAACACTATTTTTATATCCATATTTAAATAATCTGTCTACTATTGCTACTCTATATTGATCACCAGTAGGTTTTGTTAAATCATTAGTAATAGTTAAATCTTTTCCAGATATTTTTACTAATGTTTCTATAACTTCTTTAATTGACACCGTTATACCATTGCCGACATTAATTGGTTCTTTTATTTGATTTTCTACAGCAAAAATTGCCGATCTAGCAACATCCCTAGCATGAATTATATCTCTTGCAGCAGAACCATCCCCCCAAATTTCTACTGTATCTTTTGCTTCTGCAACTTTTCTAATTAATGATGGAATTAATGTAGATGTAGATAAATCGAAATTATCAAATTTACCATAAATATTTACTGGTTTTATAATAGATATTTTTCTAATATTATATTCTTTTTCATAAGCATCTACTTGTAATTCTCCCATTCTTTTTGCCCATCCTGCAAACCAATCGTTTTTAGATGGCATTTGTGTCCAAAGATCTTCTTCTTTAAATGATCTTGCTTGTCCATATGTTCCAACTGTGCTTGTATAAAGTCCCCATTTTACAGATTTGGTATTATATATTGCATCAATCATATTTGTATTCATCATTAAAAAATCTTTGAATACTTTATATTGATAAGTTTTCATAACAACTGGAGAACCCTTAATACCGGCTATATGAAAAACATAATCTTTTCCTTCACATGCCTCGTAACAATTTCTGATATCCCTTAAATCGCTTTTAAGGTATGTTACATTCCAAGAAGGATCTAAATTATTTTCATCTAAAGACATAGAAGTGACATTTGCTTCACTTTTTACTAATAGTTCAACTAGTTCTCTGCCAACTAAACCAGTTCCTCCAGTTACTAATATTTTTTTATTTTTAAACATATTTAGTTTTACCTTGAATAAAATTATTTGTTAATAAACTTAAAATATCCCAATCATGTTTATCATAAGTATTTACTGTTTTTGTATTTAATAAAGTATATGGCTTAAAAGACGGACATCTCCATTTAAATCTTTCATAAATTTCATTCTTACAAACATAAAATCCAAGCCAGCTATCACAATAATGATGTTTAAATAATGGATTATAAATATAACCATCTAAATATTTTTCAATAGTTTCTCTAGCTATAGTTGCTAATGGTATAACACAATATGGACAATGATTTATTGGTACAGGATGAGGATCTGTTATATTCCAATAAGATGTTCCGTCTTCCAAATCATCGTGATTATATGTTACTAACCCAGGTCCACCTTCCCACATACTATTAACTATTTTAAATTTCTTTTTTTTCATAAATGGCGAATCAAACCAATTTAATATATCTAAAAAATTTAATGGATATCCTATATCGTCTATCATTGTTGCGATATAGTCTCCATCTGTATTTTTATATGCCATATTAAATCCATTAACAGCACCAGTACATAATTTATCTTCAATATATTTAATATTATGTTGTTTAAAATAATCATACGATTTGTCATTTAATATATAATTAGGACCGCAAACTATTATTTCTTTATCATGTTTCTCAAAATTCAATATAATATCTAAAGATTGTCTAAAAACATCAACTGATCTATTAGTAGAAAGAATATATGAAATTTTTTTATTCATTAGTTAAATTGTATCCTTTTTCTAAGCAAAAACTATCATATGAATCATATTTTTTATCAAATCTTTTTTTCCATATTTGATTTGAATATAATTTATAGTTAAGAAAATTTATAGTTTTTCTATTTTGTTCTGTATTCCATATATAATCAAATAAATTAGCATCATCTATTTCTTGGGCTTGTTTCACAGGTCCATGATCTCCTGTTTCTCCTTCAAAATGACTTAAATTAGCTATCTCACAAGGAGATTGTAATACTTTATATGATGAATTTTGCACTCTAAAAGAAAAATCTGCATGAGCATGATTTGAAAATTGAAATCTACAGTCAAATCCTCCCATTTCTATAAAGAAATTTTTATTACATATTGTTTGTATTGCAAGTCCCCAGTTAGGATCAACAAATCTCTTACAATATACGCTTGGATATGTTCCTGCAAACCAATATTGCATAGGAAATTCATATTTTCCAAAATTTTCGCCTTCTCTATATCTAGTATTCAATATATCATTATATGAACAGTATTTTTTATAAAAAGAAATACATATATCTCCTGCTTTTTCAAATAGCACAGAATCATCAGAAGTTAAATATATTAACTCTTGTGTTGCATTATCTATGCCTAATTGAAAACAAACTGTTGGGTTGGAATAGCTTTCAATAAAACGTATATTATTCTTTAATAAATTTTTGTTGCAAAAAGGACCAACAAATATTACTTCATATTTATTTTCAACAAAAGATTTTTCTATACTATTGAGTATTCTTAACCAATATTGAGGTCTAATGGTTGGTATTATTATAGATATCATTGAAGTAGATCCAGTATCCTTTTCCAAAAATGAAATGCTGTATAATTATTTTTATATTTAATATATCCATTATTAGCTATTTTTAATCTTTCGTCTTCATTATTTAAAAAATACTCTATATTTTGTATTAAAGTATCTGGACTGTCAAAAGATATATAATCAGTACCATCAATAAAAAGTTTTTCTGTTGCTGGATTTTTATATTCTAATAACATAGATCCGCTTGCTAATATTTCAAATATTCTACCTTTAGTTTGATAAAATTGAGCTGGGCTAATTGAAAAATTTATACCTATTTTGCTTTTTCTTATTAAAGAAGCATACATTTCTGGTGATAATTTTTCTTCTCTTTGTCCTCCTCTAATGATAACATATGGACATCTACTCTTTAATATATTCAAAAAATAATTTCTATCCATATATCTATCGCTACCTATAAAACTAACGTCTATATTTTTATCTATATCATTGAAAAACATAGAAGAATCTTGAGGAACCCATAAATTTATGTGATTTTTACATTTAATAATTGAATTATGAAAATTAGAAGTTGGATTATCCCAAGAAACATGTAAATCTGATATATTAGACAACTCATTTATTCTATTAAAAGCCCAATCTCCAGAATCTGGCCACATAAAACATAATTTTTTATTCATATTCTTTAGTTGTCTTATTATATCTAATGATGGATTATATGAAGTATGTGCTAAATAACAAAAAACAATAATATCTACTTCATTATTTTTACAATAGTCAATTAAAACAGAATCTATATGTTGTTTATAGATTATGGCAGATTCATCTAAATGAATTGTATTATATATAAATCCGTTTTGTGTTTGACTAAAACTATTGAATAAATTATGAAAATTATTAGTCAAACCAAGTTCTGGTTTAGCATCACACCATTTTTCAGTAACAAATAATAGTTTTTTCATAGTTTTACAGCCTCTATATTTAGACTCATCAACTTTCCATTTTGCTTATCCATATGTGGCCAATATGCTTGACTATAATCATCACAGTAGCAATGTGGGCTTTCTTTTCTCCAATCCCATAATCTTACATTATTAAAACCGTGTTTTTCTAAATCTCTTTTTAGTCTATTAAAATCCCAGCCGTTTTTATGGTAGTCAAATTCATGTCTTTGACTTCCGTATAACATATGCATAATTATATCTAAATTTTTATGATAAAAATAATGTGCAAAAACAGCTTCTAAATCAGGAACAGAAAGTCTTAATATACCATTTAATTTCAATACTCTATTCCAGTTATCTAATGCTTTTGATGTTTGGATATAATCAAGATGTTCTAGAGCATGACTACAATATATAAGATCTACAGAATTATCCTTAAATTTTGATAGAGTAAAGATATCATCAACAACATCGGGATTAACATCTTCTCTTATATCTATATTTATAAAACCTGGAAGTTTTTTATTAAAACAACCTAAATTTAATTTTTTATCCATTGTTTTCCCTTTGGATAACTAATTTTAATCTTTCAATTTCACTACTTATGTCTATTGTAATTGGATCAATATCAAGTTTACTTCTATATTCATAAGCTGTCAAATCTGGAGTGAATACTTTTTGTATTGTATTATGATATACATGGTCAACCATAACATCAATTCTCTTTATTCTATTTACAGCGCTATATAGTCTCCATAGCATTAAATCTCCACCTAATGATTTTACTCTATCGTCCATAAAATATCCAAGCGCTTCATACGATGCTCTTGTATGTATTAAAAATGAACCATAATTGTCATTATTTCTATCTGGCGTGTTTGCTTTATCTACACTAGTATCATATGTTGATAATAACCAAATTTCATTATGTGGAGTTTCTATAACTTTTTTATCCCAGCCATAAGTAAGAATATCAACATCGTCATTTAATACAAAAAGATAATCTCCACGGCATTGTCTCGCTAATTCATTATATGAGACTGTTAAGTTTGCTGGTCTTGGCCCTGTAATAAATCTAACATCAAACGGATAAGTATTAATTTTTGAAAATTGTATAGTTGTTAGATCGTCGTCATCTATTCTAACTAATACTTCTATATTATTAATATCTATAGTTGTATTAGAGATAGAAGTAAATAATGATTGAAGTCTAGATACTCTACCTCTACTATTTAAAAACATACTAATCATTATAATTATATCCTAATGTAAAAATATGTATAACACCAATATTCATATTTTTCCTTTCTATTTTAATAATTTTTTAACAGATTTGTAAATATCTAATGGTAATATTTTATTTATTAAATCAAACTCATCCACAATATTAAAACATGGTTTAATTACACTAAAATCTGGTTCTAAAATTTCTATATCTCTTTCATTTGAAAAATAAGGACCACAATTTTTTGCATACCAAGGATAAATCCCAACTATTTTCTTTTGAAAAAACGATGCTAAATGTATAGGAAGACTATCAAATCCTAGATGTAAAGTACAATTTTTTATTAAATAAGCAAGTGAATGATAATTTGTTTTTCCTAAATATTCATGATTTGCATATTGATATTTTTTATCTAAAATTTGCCCTATCTGAATTATCTCATAATCAAATTCATTATCATTTTTTAAAAGACCAAGCACAATTTCCCAGTTATTATATTGTTTACTTGGGGCGATTGGACTAAAACCATGAAAAGTTATATATTTTTTTTTAGGTAATACTACTTCTTCTAGCCAAATATATGGTTCTGATATTTTACATCCAGACGTTAGTGCGTAGGCTTCTATTAAATGCATTTTATTCTTTCAGAGAAAAAGCTATATTAGATAATCCATTATGCCAATAATTAGCTAATCTTTGTGTTGAAACAGTTCCCATAATACTTATATCGAATAGTCCCTTCCAATTTGATATTCCTTCCATTGCTGCTGCATTTTCCATAATGGGAAAATATTCTATAACTTTGTATATATACGGATTATTTTTTAATAGTGATTGATATTCCTTTTTGCAAGCAAAATATATATGAAAGTCTTTATATGATTCAGACATAGATTTTAACAGACCAGTAGATAGAAATATATCTCCAGCGCTTTCTGGAACTATATATAACAATTTTTTACTTTTGTCATCTTTTATTTCTTCTTGTATTATTTGTATTTGTTCTTCAGTTATCATATTTTTTTATTACTTCTAATATATTTTGTATATTTTTATCGTACCCATAAGATCTTAACTTTTCTATATTAGCACAAGTATTTAATTGATAATTTGATAAAATACTGTTTGGCTGTTTTATATATTCTATAGTTCCTATTCTATATTTTTCTAAAAAACAATCAGCTAAGTTCTCAAATGAAAAACTAACACCAGATCCGATATTCACTATATCAGACTTTTCGATATTCAAATTTATAAAAAAATCTATGATATCTAGAATATAATCTATATATATAAAATCCCTAGTTATTTTGTCTGAATTTTCAAAAAGAGTTATTTTATTTTTTGATTTTAAATCATGTAAAAATTTGAAAGTAGGACTTGGTTGCTTTTTATTATATTCTGATTTAAAAGAGCATACATTAAAAAATCTAAGTCCAATTATTGATCTAGTTTTATGAAAATTCCTTACTATATTATCAAATATAATTTTAGATTTTGCATATAGACTGGTTCCAGTTTCGTATTTAGGCAATTCCTCATACGGAAAATCCATATATTTTCCATATACTGCGGCAGAAGAAGCATATATTAATTTACAATCTTCTCTAATATTATTTAATATATCTGTAGAAGATTTTAAGTTTTTATTATAAATTATCTTTTCATCAGTAGAGTTTGTTTCTGATATAGCACCCATATGTATAACTATATCATATTTTTTAAGTGATTTATAGATATTATCAATGTTGTTTATATCTGCACAATCTATTAAATATTTATTTTGTTGTTTTAAATAAAAATATATCTTTTGCCCTATGAAACCACTACTTCCTGTTATCAGTATATGTTTCATAATATTTTAATATGCCTGTTGTTGATTTATTTTCTATTTTGTTAAAAAATATAACATTGTTTACAAATTCTTTAGCATATATATCATCAATAGTATATTCATTTCCAATAACCAAAGAATCTATACTATTATTTTTTAATATAGTACATAGTTCATTTTCTGAGTTAAATATAATAACATCATTTATATATTTAATGCTCTTTAGAAAAAAATATCTATCTTCTTGATTATTAAATGGTCTAGAATCTCCTTTAAGTTTTTTAACTCTTTCATCACTATCTATACAAACTAAGAGGTAATCGCCAAGACTTTTAGCGTACTCAAAAAGTTTTATATGTCCAATATGCAATATATCATAACAACCATTAGTGCATATTTTCTTCATAGATACATGTTCCTCTTTTTTGTATTACCATACTACAACAGGATTGCGCAAAATTAATAGCTTCTTCTATATTTAGTATAGAATAAATATTATATGGAAGATTATATGTATCAATTTTTAATATCTTATAAACAAAAGAAGCTAAAAACACATCTCCAGCACCAGAAACATCAAAAGTTTGAAATGTTTTTAGGGGTTTATATATTTTTTCTTTATATTTTACTCCGTCTCCACCCAAAGTAATTATAAATTTTTCTGGGAAGGTATCTACTAGATTAAAATTATTTTTATATTCTTCTTTATTGATTTTAATAAAAGTTGCGACTTTTTCTATGCCATCTAGTTTTTTCTTTGAATCTACAAATGAATATGGTGCCATTTTACAAATATCTATAATAATTTCTTTTGTCAAAAATCCTTTATCATAATCAGATATTACTATAGCATCATAATTTTCTTTTTTTATAAAATTTAGCTGATCTTCTTTTATTGAATCACAAAAGTCATTTTCATCTACTCTTAAAAATAAATGATTTGTTTTTTCATCAACATATCTTGTTTTTTTTATTTGATGTACATTATTATTAGTCAATATATGTGTTTTTTTATTAAAAACTAATAAATTGGCATATGTATTAAATGCCATACCAAAATTTTCTTTTGTTTCTATAGGATTAAATACTGGAACTGGACCTTCTGGACATAACCTTGAGCAATTACCATATATATATTTATCTATACAAGAATCTCCGACTACTAATATTTTTTTCATAATACAGCTTTAAAAAACCTTTCAGAATTTTCGGATTTATCATCTATCATAATATCGTAGTTGGGTTTTCCTAAAATTAATTCGTGAAATTTACATTTCCAATCTTTTAATTGTTTTAATGTAAAGTCATATAAATTTTTTTTACTTACTGATCCTCTAGCGGAAAAATATATAATACGATTACCTTTATCATATAGATTATTTATATAGTTTATTCTTTCTATAATAGGTATACTGTTTATATAATCAGAATTATATGTTATACAAATAGTATTATCTATATCAACACAATATATCATTAATCGCCCTTTATTATCCTACATATGCGCAATCAGAATTTATAACACACATATACATATCCATTATTAGATCATTAAAAGAATATTCTATCTTCCAATTTAAGATATTTTTAGCTTTATCAGATTTTCCTTTCAATATATTTAATTCTTGTGGTCTAAAAAATTTAGGATTTATTTCAATATGATCTTCATAATTCATTCCACACAATTTAAATACTATATCACAAAATTCTCTAACAGAATGTGTTTCCCCAGAAGCAAGAATAAAATTATCAGGTTTTTCTTGTTGCATCATAAGCCACATTCCTCTAACCATATCCTTGGCATGACTCCAATCTCTATGTGCATCTAAATTTCCAAGTTCTAATTTAGATTTCTTTTTTTGTACAATTTCTACAGCTCCTTGAACTATTTTTTGAGTTACAAATTCAAGTCCTCTTCTTGGAGATTCATGATTAAATAATATTCCAGTACATATAAACATATTATATGCTTCTCTATAATGTTTACATATATTATGGGCAAATAGTTTAGCACATCCATATGGACTAACTGGATACATAGGAGTATCTTCTGTCTGAAATCCATCATCATTTACAGAATTTCCAAACATTTCAGAAGTTGATGCTTGATAGAATTTACATTCTGGTTTGATAAGTTTTATAGCTTCCAATAATGTAACAACAGATATACCATTTACTTTAGATGTATATATTGGCATATCACTACTAACTCTTACATGCGATTGTGCTGCTAGATTATATACCTCATCTGGCATGACTACTCTTATAATATTGGAAATACATATTTCGTCTAATAAATCACCCTCATGTAAAGTAATTTTATCAAGAATATGATTTATATTTACTAAATTATGTTTACCAGTTGCTTGTCTTCTTACTATTCCATGTACTTCATATTCTTTTTCTAATAACAATTCGGCAAGATAAGAACCATCCTGACCTGTTATTCCAGTTATTAATGCTTTTTTCATTTTTGCCTTTTTTATTATCGTTATGTGATTCAGGTAAATTTAATGTGACTAAGAATTTATTATAAACTATAATTTACAGATTTTTAAAAGCCTTACGCACTAATGTTTTTAATATAACATAGCCAGATTGATTTTGCCATCATTATTAAATCTGAAAAATCAAATTTATTATTAAGAGCAAAATTAGCCATTACAGACACAAAACGAATATTGCCCTTTATATATCCCTTTTCTGGATCTATTCTATCGACAGATGCATGGTGAGGTAATAATTTTTCTTTTCTTGTTTTATTTGTTTTTAAAACAAGTTTCCAGTCTGTAATTGGACAAATTCCATCTTGTGAATCCCAAACTTCTTTTAGGTATTCTTTTGTAAAATCTAGTTCATGTATTTTTCTATGCTTATCTTTTGTATTTCTAGTGGATTTACATCTGCCCTGAATCATCTTATAATGGTAACTAAAATCTGAGACACTAGGGCTAAGTTTAAACTTTTTTTCATTTTCTTTTAATTTGTCTGCTAATTTACATAATTCTTTAGCGTTTCTAGTAATAGGATTATTTGCCATTATAACTCCTAAGTGGACGCGGCGATTACTGCCATCGCGTCTTGTCTATAATTCAAAAATATTATCTACATGTTTAGCTAGTGTGACTAGCACTAAATAAAAAAATTTCCGAATTATCGGAGTCAGCTATCTACGATTAAGCGTCGTTCGATTTTGACTAATGGTTTCGACAAACCTGCCACGTTAAGCAGCTAAAGCAAAAGTATTTTCTGCATTTAAAATTTTAACCAATTTTTAAAGTAGCCCCTTGGTCAACTACTACATGCAATATTTTATTCTTATATCAATCGAATCTATTTCGCGCCCTTACAAAATTTCATTTACAATATCGTAACTTGGTACTCCAAAAATTTTATTATAGTCTAAAAATCGCCATTTACTATCATTATCGTCTACACTTTCACTATATGCAATATGTTTTATGTAATCTTTTACATACTCCCATTTACTAAAAAATAAATCAGGATCACAAATACCAAAAAGCCAATTTGGTATTCTGTGGATTCCTGATTCACAATGCACTATAATAGGTTTTCTTTGATAGCAAGCTAAACTTTGTTCATTATATGAACCACACATGTGTACTTCTGGAACAACATTTAGTATCATAAAATTGCATAAATCAACCATTTTTAAGTCAATTCTTACAATTTCTTTCATTATTTCTTGTACTTCTAAATATTTTCCTTTGTTTTTTAATGATTGAACCATTTCAACAAAGTCTTCATCTTCATTTATCTTCTTATTAATTATTGGCTTATCACATGGATTTAATACGCCTATATCTAAGCCATTTAGAAATGAAGAAATATCATATCTCCATTCTCTTCCATAGTCATTAGATTTATCTATAGAACCTGCAAGATAACATACATGTCCTTTAAGTCTATTATTTACCATATATCTCCCAGGAAAACCCATGTTTCTTTTTCTTCTTGATTGTTATTATTATTTACTTTTATATTTTCCTTTTTATGATTTAGAATATGTTTTACTATACCAGATATAATACAAATAGATAATATATAATACATTATTTGATCTTTTTTATTTTATGAGGTTGGCTATAACCAAGAATTGAATCTTTTTTTGCTCCCATATAGATGAAAGAATGACTTAATCCATCTTTGCAGTGAACATGAATACCTTCTTCTGTTATTTTATGGACTATATAAATTCCTCCTGGCACACCAGTATAATGCTTAATCCCATTTATAAGCATATACGGTCCATGTCCATTAAAAACTTTAATCGAATCTCCTTTCTTCAAATTATACCACTCAATAGAAGTTAAATCAATTTTTTTCTGATATTTTCTAATTTTATTTTTAATTGATACCATAAATTTTATTTTTAATTAATATAAGGGAAAAAGTTTACCTACTATGTAAGCAATTAAAAAACATGACACAAAAAGAAACATTTCATCATAACGATCAAGTTTTTTTTTCATTTTTTAACTCACTAAATATTTTTTTTAGAATTGACAATGCTTTAGTTTCGTTTATTTTACTTTCCCAATCAAGTAAATCAAAATAAGTTTTCAATCCGGTTAATTTGTGTAATACATTTATTGCTTTTTCATAATTTTGTCTATGACTGGGAGAATTTACTGGTATATATCCTTGTTCGTCTTCAGGATATAAATATATTTTCTGTAGCCAGCCAATAACTGTACACTTATTATCAATACAAAAGTCAGTAGTTCTGTCATTTGGGATTAAAATGTCTGTTTTTAAAATTTTCATTAATTATATTTTTCTTACCTTCCATGTTCCACTCTTCATTTCTTCGTGAAATTTTTTAGTAATAGATTTTCTATTTTTAGCTTCTATAATATCTTGTTCAATCCATTTGTCATGAGATCCTTTTTGTTTTTCTTCAGGCATAAACCATATTTGATATGCATCCATTGTATTCTCCTAAACATAAACTAAGATTTTAATTCTTGGATCAGTACTATCTCTAATTACTTTTTCCTCAACTTTTGTTAAATTAATAAATTTTTCATTTATATTTTCTTTATCATGAGAATATAGTAATTCTACTGATCCATTTTTATTTTTTTTATATTCTCTAATGATAGTTAATTTCCAAAGAGAATCATTCCCCAAAAGAATAATTTCTTTTTTATTATCTACCCAATCTTTTTTATCTGTATCTCTCCATATTGTAAATGTTGTTGGGGCTTCTCCCAATAATATTTTATCTATTTCTAATTTTGATATTTGCATAAAATTCTTCCCTTAGTTGTTTTTTTGATTAATCTAAGGCTCATCAAAAAAGGTTCGATTGTGTTTTCGATTGTATCTTTTGGAATATCTATAGCAGAAGATATTGTTCCAATCCCAGCAGGTTGTAGTCTATTTACTGCCTCTAGATATTTTTTATCATTTATTGTTATGCCATTTTTATCTACACCTTCTAAATCAAGTATGTTAATAATGTCTGATTCTTTTATGATGGGTATATTTTTAGAGACGGAATAATGTCTTGCCCAGTTCAACCTATGATTGGCAATTCTCGGAGTTTTTCTACTGCTTTTAGCTATAATGCTTTTTGCACTATCTGTAATATTAATTTTCATTTTTTCAGCATTTCTGCTTACTATGTCAAACATTTCAATATCAGAGTATAATTCAAGTGATAATTTGAGAGTAAATCTATCAAATAATGGTTTTGGAATAGATCCTACATTTGTAGTTGCCCCTATAAATGTAAATTCAGGAATATGTATTGTAATCTTATTCTCTTTGCCCAAATCTATTCTGTTCTCTTCAACTGCTACATACAAAAATTCTGATACATTAATTGGTAGTCTATGAATTTCATCAATAAAAAGAATGCTTCCTTTACTTATTCTCATTAGATAAGGAAGTAGAGATTTTACACTTCTTATATTTGCCCCATTGCCTATTTCTATTCTACTTCCGGTTTCGTTAGCTATAGCTTGTGCAAATGTTGTCTTTCCGGTTCCAGGCGGACCATAAAACAACGAATGTGGAAATTGTTCTTTTAGTTTTCTACATGCAGTAAGAGATATATTCAATATATCTTTTACTTTTTTTTGTCCTACAATACCATCAAGCAAAGTTGGACGAAGATTCATTGTATTGGCTCGCTAAAAATATTTTTACAAATTCACTATCACTAGAAGTTTGAATATTAGATTTTTTAATTTGTTCTAATGAAAAACCATAATCCTTTAAAATTTTGATAGCATTCTCTGGAATTGTTGTTTCGTTATTATATTTTAATAGTACGTTAATTTTATATGACTGCTCTACTTCAAAGGTTCTATTGCAACAAATAAGTAAAGATTTTCCCCTGATTTCTTCAGGGGAAAACCAATGCTCACTGTTACAAATAGGGCACCTAACTATTAAGCTTAAATTAAAACTTGATGGTCGTAATTTCATAGTTGTATATACGGAGGAAGTTCCCAGTCTTGATCCTCATCTTCATCTTCATTATCATATTCATATTCATAATCATCATCTTCATCGTAAAGAAAATCAAAACTGGCATCAAAATCATTACTAGTATAAGGTTCTCCAGAAGTTGTATACAACGGAGATGACATTATACCTTCCGCATCCTTCACTACATAATATTCACAAACTCTACACTTTGTGCAATTATGATCGTTTGGAACAGATACAACATCTTTTGGATTAACTTTAACGATAACTACTTTATCTGTATTAGACTTAAAATCTTGTACATAATTAATTGCTCCTACATGCAGTCCAGCACTACAATGAGATGCTGGATTATCATCAATTAAAAGTCTATCCATTTTAACAGTTGTACCAGGAGTATTATTAATCTTTTTAGAATGCTTATCCATGTATTCTTCTGTTACAGCTTTGTATGCAAGAAAGTCTCCATCTTCACAAATAACTAAATCTTTATTTTCTAGAAAACCATAAAGTTGATTACGAGAATTATAACTTGGATTTTTTTGAAGCTTTTCAATAAATTTAAGAAGATGTTCAAATGGCAAATTCATTCTACGGAAATCATTAATTCGATCAACAATAACATTGTGTAATACCTCGCCATTAACATAAATTTTATTGTCTTTAAATTCAACACCTTCAGATTTTTCCAGATAAGATTCAATAGTTTCGTTAGCACTCAGGTAATCATAAATTTCACTTTCTGTACAATCATTTTTAATCATTTCATAAAGATTTGGAAACTTATGATTATTTGTATCAATTGAAAAACTTTTACCATTCACAACAACAACCATTCCGCGTCCACTAAAAATAAATGGAACAGACATTTTACAACTCCTTATCAAGTAAATTAATATATTTTGCACATTCTTTAATATAAGTACCGTCCGAGATTCTCCATTCTGAAATAACATTAAATAGAGGGTATAATTTTAATATCTCGTTATCGCAATCACTATAACACTTTTGATTAATATCTCCATTGTGTTCTACTTGTAATCTTGTGTTATATTTTTCATTAACATCCTCTAATAAAAGTTTAGTCCAAGAATTAGTAGTCAATATTTTAGTTAACAAACGTGAACAAATATTGATTTCATCATTTATTTTTCTTAGATTATCTAATTTTGTAAATTTATTTTCATTTGCCTTGTTTACTATTGAGTAGAATTTAGTATCCTTATTTACATAATCTAACAGTTTGAAATACATTCTATAAATTTTATTTAATCCATCAAAATGTTTAAAATCCTTGATTGATTCAATATTATTATTTAATATTGAAGTTAATTTATCTTTAACTAAATCAGAAATACTAATCCAATTAGTCTTTTCTGATATGATTTTATCATATTCATTTTTAGTTATAAAATATAAATTTACAGGATTTTTACTGTCACAAATTTGGATAAATTCCCACAAGATATGCCTGAAATTTACAAATTTTTGTAGATTATCCCTTCCATAACTACCATCATAGTTATTCTTTCTAAAAATTTTAAAATTTTGTTGAAATGTTAGATTATGTAAATCTTTTTTATTTGAGATAAAATAATAATTAGTTCCTTCATCTATATTTTTTTGAACAGAAATAAGCTTATCATTAAAATTTTTTGATTGATACATAAAAACGTCTATTACGTTTTTTTCTTTTTTAATATTTTTATTACGAGTTCGTTTCGTTGTTGGTTGCGGAAGAGAACTAACAAGAGTTAAATGACTTTTCGTAATTCCAAATTTGTTTAATACATAATCAATACTATGATATTTAGATTGAATTAAAATATATCTTGGAAACGAAGACATAAATATATTAAAAATAGATTTATGAAATTCTTTTAGGGCAGTTACTCCCTTTCCCCTGTTTGCTAAATCATTATAAATGAAGTAAAAATTATTGTGTTTCTTGTCCTTAAAATCTACATTGATGACTTCTGTTCCAAGATTTTCATGCTCCCAACGATTTAGAGTACTTAAATTTTTTCGCGGAGAATAAACTTCAATATGCTCCAGGGGGCTAATTGAAAACTCACTGTCAAGCTTGGAATTTGAACCATTATTTTGCTTCACAAATACATTTGAAAATTTCTTGTTATTATATTCTAAACTATTTTGATATCTAATAGGAAATTTGTATTTATTCATAATATCGTATAGTTCTCTTATTGCATCAAACATACAATCATTTTGAGATAACTTAGATTGAATTTTAGATACTATATCCTCTATTACTAATTCTAACTTTTTCTCTATGTTTTGAATTGTATAATCATTATATTGAAGATTTTCTCTGGATGCGTCCATTTGAACTTCTCCAATATTTACATAAAGATGTATTCCTCTTTGAATAAGATCTTTATGTTCAGTTTTCTTGAAGTGTGAATAAACTAAAGGATAAGCTACTTGCCCCATTATTAATAGAGAATTACTGGCCGACGAGTTTAAAGAGGCCGAGTTCATGGAAGGGTAGGACGCCATCCACTCCGAGATAGATGGCTCTAGGCAATAAAAATCCTGGCTAGAAAATTCACATTCAGAATAAAATGAAGTAAAGTCGGGGATTTCACAAATTGTATCAGAAGTTAAAGGTGTTGTAAGTATATTAGGCTTAACTTTAAAAAATGTATATATTTTAGCTGCTCGATTAAGAAAAACAGGAATATCTTCTACTTTGTTTAAGTCAAAAGAAATTTCTAATCCATTAGGTTCTTGTGTTTCTTCTGAATGAAGTAAATTACAAGAAGGTTGACCATTTTTACCTATAGCATTTACGAAAAAATATTTGATTCCATTATAATATGAAATAGTATTAAAAATATTAGTATAAGCAAAAGGAGACTTACTACCAATTCCAAAACATCCAATATAATTGTCTGAAGAGGATTTGTTAGAATATCCATAGACTGTATACATTTTTAGAATTTGTTCTTTAGATAATCCAGTTCCATAATCTCTAATACTAAAAACTGGATTACTAGAAGAAGGTAAATGTACATCGAATGGAATATGTTCACACGATGCTGCCACATGAGAATCATAAGCATTTGTGCTAAGTTCTCTAATTACAGCGGAAATTTTATCTGAATATAAAGAATCAGATAAAATCCTCATCATATGAATAGAATTAGCAACTTTGAAATCAGTATTTGCTTGAGCGCCACTAGAATGAAATTTATGTACATTACTAGCCAATTTCATAAAAATCTCCTGATAAAAAAAAGAAAGTCTGAAGACGAGGAATCGAACCTCTGCACACCATCCAATCATTTTAATGGCACAGGTTTATAAGACCTGCATTGGAGAGTCTTCAGAATAAATGTGCGAGGATGAACCGTTTCGACATCAAAGGTTATAGTTAATGCTCATCCTCGCGTGCTTCACTCAGGATATTATAGTCTATCGGAAAAATGTGTCAAGAAAATTTAGGAAAAATTACCACATTTTACAACTCCAATATCTAGGTGTAGTTTTATCTTTCGCTGTATCGCATTTATGTCTTGCTCTAAAACTCTTACGTCTTTCTGGTATGTTTTTCTTAATCTTCATATTTGGATCGCCGAAGTTTACTTTAATAACATTTCCTTTTTCATTCTTAACATATACAGAAAACTTTTTTGGACCGCTTGGTGTTCTGAAAGGCTTGTTCAAAGTTACTTTTCTGCCTTGATATTCTGATGCTGTTGTCAAACCAAAATAATCACTACATGAAATTACTGCCTCTGTTTCTTCTTCATCTTCATCTTCATCTTTAAGATTATAATATTTTACAAAATCATATATATTCTGAATGTAAATTTCTGCTTTTGATACCATATCTACGGTCCATTCCTCAAATTCAATAGATGAATCAGGCATTTTAATTTTTACTTCCATTTCTGTCAATTGATCTTTCATTTTCATCAATTGTTGTATTGCCATTTCTCCATCTTCTCCTTGAGCTTTCTTCCAAGCCTTAGGATCTGGCCTGTCCTTATCTCCAGGTTTTGCTGGTTTATATTTTTTCCCCATTCTCTCTTTTTTCTTTCTTATATTCTCCCATAACCCTGGTTTTTCAGTAGCAACATCCCAATCTTCTGTTTCTTCACCAAAATCTACATAATCGGCTTCTGCTGGGATCAAAAAATTATCTTCATTTATTTCTTCTGCAAAACCAAGCTCTTCTTCTTCTCTTTTATTTATATACTTTTTAAGTATTTCAGAAATATTCATATTATTTCACCCTTATATATATATTATGAGGAGTTTATACAACAAATCTTATTTATTATACACTAAACTTAATTAAATATTCGGTTGGGGAATCGAACCCTACCCTCCATCCAGCACAGTTATGGTTCCAGCTTAGAAGGCTGGTGCTAGCTGCAACCGAACAAAAACTATTATTTATTAAACAATCGCAGTGCTTGCATTATCTACAACACTAAGCATAGGTGGAATATGTTTATCTAAGGTAATTTTTTCTAACATTTTATTATAATCACTATATGTATTTGCGTAAAAAATAGTTCTAGAGTTTGTTTCCTTAAATGCCTCTTTATATTTCTCAAATATAATATTCCAGTCTCCTCCAGCTAAACCGGCACCAATCATTGGCAAATGAAATGTCCATTCAATATTATTTGCTGCAACTTGATATTGAGATTTTACCCATTCTCTTGCCTTTAAAAACCCCTCATAAAGTGCTTCATACCTAACTGGTGCAAGAGTGAATCTTCCAATGTTTTGATATCCTACACCCTTTTGCCCAATTAAATTACAAACATAAATATTTTTTTCTGCTTTAACTACTTGAATATTTCCAAGATCAAATTCTTTATCAGATAAATATTTAATACTTTTAAGTACTTCAACCGTACTAAAAACATTATTATTCCAAGCCCTATATGCATCATACACAATCGGCCACTTTTTACGAATTTGTAATGCTACCCCTCCTCCCATATATCCTAAATTATTGCAACAATGAATAATTAACCTATTTGTTCCTGGCAAAATTGGTTCCAACAAATTTCCTCTAAAAAAATCAATCATTAAGATACTCCAATTACAGATACTCGGTTGACAAGAGTTTGCTTAACACCATTATATAAATCATGCTTTTTAATAGTAGCTTTTACATTATAACTTTGACCCTCATCAAGGTCATTATCGCTTGTACAAAACCAAACTAAGTAATTACCATGATCATCAGTCATATGATGAATAATAGTAGTACCAAAGTCGGAACTAATCTTATTTTTTCTATTTACATTGACATTAATGCAAATACGATCCTTTACTTTACCAACGAAATCGGAGTTCGCATAGTTGTTTTGATTCTGTTGCTTTTTAGCAGTTTCCCTGTCATAAGCACTAACAGCAGAGCAAAGAATACCAAGAGATCTAGAATTAATGCCGATCACTCTTGATAGCAAACTAAGGTTGTAAAGATATTCATTATCGGTATTAGGATCAATATTCTTCATCCACTCAAATACTTTTTCGGTCTTATTATTATCGGCATCGGCAGGGACCAAATCTTTAATCAATTCATTTTCATAATGACTTAACTTATAGGGAGGTCGGAAAAGTAGGTAGACAATATCAGCAGTAGCCAACCCGCCATCCTCATTAGCTTTCTTCTTGCTCAACCAACCATGTTTGTTGATAACAATAGAAGTGAAATTCAAAACCTGCTTAACATCATAATATTCTTCTTCCCTATTGTAACTATGTTCAAAATCACCGGACATATTCTGTAAAGAATCAATAGAGAAAATGCATTCAAGATAAGCGGAAATTGCATGAGGATCAATATGTCCAAGAAAGTCCTTCATGCAGGAACTTCCAACCATCTTAAATTCGCCATTATCATTTCTAACTACATAAGTTTCATTACGCCTACGATTCTGATAACAATGATCGCACTGACCAACGCGATTACGATAATCTGCTGGAATATTATGTTTGCAGGTAGGAACTTTACGAATCATATTTTCCATGCCGTTATCAGTAGGAATCGGTGCTAATGTTGCACAAAATTCCCAACCATCAAACTTAGGTTGAGAACCAGTTACCTCAACATTATACCAATCCCTCTTAGCAATAACTATATGTCGATCTTCAAGCTTAGAAACCCAAAAAGGATCTCCAGCATGATTCTCTGTTCTAACAAGATAAGTACTATGGTTAACATCGCAAACATTAAAAGTAGTTTCAGCAAGACCAAGTTTCTTGGAAGAATTGTTTACCTTTTTAATAATTTCTTCTAGCTTTACTAGGTTGCACTCTGGAATAATATAAATATTTTTCATATTAATCTTACCAATTAAAGAGCAATCTAATTAGAACTACTTTTACTAAAAACAATTTTACTAACTGTTCCAGGCAATGTTTCTGATTTAATTACGTTCCCAGTAATTACTTTATAACTACAATAAAGTAAATCATCTTGAGATATGTCACTTAAATCTTCAAAAATGCCATCAAGATAATATTCGTCAATTGATTCATCATAAACTAAAAGGTAAAACATAATTTTAAATCTTATAAGGTCTAAATTCAAATAAGGGACAAGAAACGCAGGCGCAATTTTTAATCTCATTAGTATCAAACGAACAACAATCTAAACACTTTGCTTTTACTGCTGCTGTTAGACTTCCTTTTTCAATCTTATCAATAAGTCCAGACCTAGACTTAGGAAAATACTTTCTAAGATTTTCAACATTAATAGCAGTTTTAGATTTACTTCTTCCTGCTTGCATAGCTTTCTTTTGTTCTTCTGTTAATGAAGTTCCTTTTTGTCTTCCTCTTTTTCCTTTAGGTGTTTTAGGTTCAATATTAAATTCTTTAATACGGAGTAATACAACAGCAGGGGAAATATTTAATTCTTTTGCAATTGCATTTGACAAATCGGTCCTAGTATTAAATTTAGATGATGTTTCAAGCCTATTAATTACTGCAACCAATTCTGACTTATCAATCTCAACTTTAGTTCTGGGCATGCTAACTCTCCGTTTTAGAATTTTGACCGTGACCGTCAGCTTTCCATTATAAAGAATATCGGCATTTTGTCAAGGAAAAATTACAAAAAATCAATAAGACTTTTTTTCGTAACAATTGATAATGCCTTAATCATATTTTGCGTAACCTTGGAAAATAAATTAAAATTCCATGGAACAAATTCTCCAATACTTTCAAGATATTTGTTAAAAGTAAAAAACCCAATATCTAAAGACAATTCCCCACAAAATAAAGTTAAGTCATCATGAATTGCTAAAGTAGAATAATCACCATTTTTATTAGATTTGTGCAAAAGTAAAGTTGGAGGTTTTAAAACATTTTCGTTTAACTTAAATTGATAAAACATTATTATTTCTTTTTCTTTAGCATCAAAGATAACAATTCTATTATCTTTAGAAAAGAAAAAAGCATTCCACTTTTTATCTTTATAAACTAAACTAAAATTGTTTTTCTTAAATTTATTAAGAACTAATTCGGGTTCTTCTAAAAATTCAAGAGAAGATATATCTTTATTCTTACGAAGTTCCGATTTTAAATTTAAATTAAATAAAAGCTTATATGAAGAATAAAATTCAACATCATCAATTAATTCTGTTTTTAGAATTTTTTTATACCAAGTTTCATTAATCCAATTTTCGATTATTGTATCCATAGATTTGCCCTAAAAAGGAACATAATCATAATTTGAATTGTGAAATTTATTGTATTCTTCAACACTGTTATCTTTTGAGGGCATGATATAGAAATTAATTTTATTACTTTTGAAACTCTCCGCAATATTAGCTAAGAATTTTTCTGCTTCTTTTCTATCATCAAATACTTCAACTAAACTTGGATAATTACCAATATAATCATCTGTAAAATCACAATAAACATTTACATTTTCAACAATACAAAATTTCCCCTTTGAAATTAAATTCTTAATTTCTTCAGAGTCCTCATTAGTTTCAAATCGCACCATTGTGTAATTCCCTTTTATCTTACTTTTACCAGTTTTTAATGATATTGGTTACTATAAACAAATTTGTTATTATATATACTAATACAATAACAGTTCTAACTATTGCAACATAATCTGCCTCTTTGTCGTTTTCGTATGCCTTTTCACCTAGTGCTTTAGCCCAAATTCTCCATAATTTAAACAGCATAAGTCCAATATCCATCTTCCTCTTTTGTAATTCCCATACCTTCCAAACGCTTTTTTTGTTTCTTAGTAACTTCAGTAGGAATATTCATGACAATATAGTCTTCTTCTGTAGAAAAAATTGGGTAATCAGTGCCAAATTCTTTGCAAATCCAAATTAAATCTTGAATAAGCATATAATTACTCCCAAATAAAAGGCGAATTAAATGTAATTATAATATGACTTATTTTACCTCTTTTTTTTTGAAAAGTACACTAAAATTTTGAACAAAAAATAACAGTAACCAACTAAAAAGAATGGAATCAATAGATAATACAAATCCATGTTTTACTCCGTAAAAATAGGGTTAAAATAAAAAGAATAAATAGTAATTTATATGACAAATATACTAATATAATAACAACAACAAACAATAAAAAAGAATATTGTGCTTTAAAAGATTAAGTTTGCACTAAAATAGGGGCACAAGCACAAAGTTTCAAAAAACCCCTAAAAATAAGGGTTTTTCTTGTTTTTTGGGCAAAAAACCCACAATTTCACTCTGTTTTTATCGTCATTCTATCATAGAAATATTAGTTTGCAAGAGAAAATTATGAAAAATTTAATGAAAAAACCGCTAAAGGGTAACTTTTTTAAGCATTTTTATTATGTTTTGTATGGTTCTTATGTCTAAAATAAGACTTTTTGTATCCGCCCTATGTTAAAAAGTTACTATGTAGTCAAATTGACAACACTCCATACTTCTCATTGGGGGCACCGGGGGCTACTCGATGAGGGGTATCGGGGGCTACTCGATGGGGGGTATCGGGGGCTACTCGATGGGGGGGGGTATAGTTTATCTATCTTAACATTTAGGGTTATTTCTTTTTACACCAGTACTTTTATCGGGCTATATACTAGCCGATAGGTAAAGAAATTTAATATGATTTAATTATTGTTCAGATACGCCGCATGTTGGCGACATAGGCCAGATGATGTTAGTTGTTTTTAATATAGCCCACCAAGTTGTCAAGTTTAAGACATAGCTTGGATTTAGTTCTAGGCTAACTCATCTTCCTGTATACTGGTACTACAGTTATCGGTCGCATCCCAAAATCATATGTCTCAAAATGATGCACTTACCATACCCCAAATATATGTGGGGCATCTGTCTATTATATTATTTATATCCTGCCGCTTTTTTATGGGGTACTCTCACTACCCCAATGGAATCAAAGCGCAGCGCCCTTAACCATATAATATGTAACAATAATTCATACGTCACATAGCGGGACAACCAGTCCTTCTATGCCATATAAATATGGGCGCTAAAAGAAAAAAAGCAAGATAAAAATTAAGATAAGAAAATAAAAAACCCCGTGCCCTCTATGCCTTGCGGCGTGCAGAGGGCGCCAGGGTTTACACTTACTGTTTGCATTATGTCGGGCGAACGTGATATTCGTGAGTCAAGCAATTGGCGCTCGTCCTCGCTCATATTCAGAAAATCAGCGGCATCGCCCACTTTCCATCCGGCTGCCTCAATCGCTTTGCGTTTTGTAGCATCCATCAACTTGCCTTTTATTGTAACACTTTGCAACATAAGTTACGGGGTTCGATAACCACAGGTGGGATTGTTCCTTCCACGCTCCCGTTATACTAGTATACTATATATATAGATAATACATTAGACAACATTCTTCTGCGGTTTTCTAAAATTTTTTCAGTCATAATCTAATAGATGATTATTATAATACACTTTACACTTTTCTGTTGCAATTATTTCATGGTCCCCATTTAATTTATGAACTCTATTACAACTTGGGCAGGCAATATTTTGATTTAAACATTCATTAAAAGAATATGCGATTTTGATTCCACAAGAACATTCAATCAAATATTCCAATTTTTCAGTTACTACTCGCATTTGTTTTCCCCTTATTCTTATTTTGCTTTCTATTTCTCTTGGCGGACTTATTAATTTTTTTAGCGAACATATTAAATTCACTCTCTGTCATATAATTATCAAAACTATAATCAACTAATTCCCGCCGCATTTCTTTATCATTCTTTCTTTGCATTTTTAAAAACTTTCAAAAAACTCAAGAGATCTGCAACATTGGCGATTAGGCCAGTTGAGCAAGGACAGGATATTTAAATACAAATTCATACTTACAACAATCATCATAATTAATAATCTTATTGGCTATAAAATTATTATCTTTTAAAAATAACTGCATATCCAAATCTTTTTCATTGACAGAAATTTTAATGTGACAATTTTCTTTTGCCCAATTTTCTTTTGCCAGTATTTTCTCCTTAATTTTATTTAGCATGAATGTTCCAATGCCACGATATGTGGCATAATCATCAAAAACTTTTATGATAATAATTTTTAGATTATTATTCCTTCTTTTATATACTTTATGTACCACACACCCAATAACAATATTATTATAATTACTATCTTGACAAACCATACTAATAACATTTTTCGTCTCTAAATATTCTAAAACTTTATAGTTATTTTCTTTGCTCATAAAAACTCGCAGGCTGTAGATACATTGGGATTAACGGGATAGTTTCAGAAGTACGCTTGTTAAAAACTCGCAGGCTGTAGATACATTAGGATTAACTGGATAATTCCAGTTGTACAAAATAAAATAAAATATTTTTTCATTATACCATGAATCGACGTAAAGTCAATCCCCATAAGGAGTTAGGGCGGCGGGCCCCTCTGTTGACATAAGTCTTTATCCGACAAAGATTTACGTCTTAAAGGGGGCCCTCTCGCATAAGTCCTTATGGCATAACGATTTACGAAAAAAAACTCCAAACGATTATAAGAACCGTAAGGAGCTTCTGCTAAATTGTTTTTACTAATCAATTTCAATAAGCATGATGCACATAAACATAATTAAAATTATTAAAGCAATCAATTTTGGCCCTTTTCATAGCCGGCAATCCAATTGCGATGATTAGATGTGCCTTGGTAGTATGGACACAAACGCAAATCATTGAAATTGATAATTTTACTGTTGAGGCCGGAAACATAGCCGTCACTAAATGCGGCAGTGTCTTCGTCGATGCCCTTTACTCGGCCATGAACTATGTTTGCTTGGTCGGAGGCTTCGCAATATGACCGATGGCGACTGTGTAGTGTGTATTCGTCACCGACTTTAACTTGGACTGTGTACATGTGGGCCTCTAATAGTCCTTTACGCAAACCTCTCCGTTAACTCTCGCAACCAGCGTGGGCGGCAAGAAGAAACAGAGAGATAAATATAATTAAAATTATTACAGGAGTCAACTTTCAAACCTCACGACGTAGGTCTTACCTTTGTGATAGAAACAATGGACAGACTTATCAGTGAAAGAATCTCTAACATCCCCATCAATACACTTACAAAAGTTTGTCACATCTGTTACATTAGACATAAAGCTAGTATTAAATGATCGGTATGCTCCTACAGTAAAATCCCAAGTCTTTAAATTTACGACATCCCTAGAGGTCAACCGCTGCTTATGCGCCGGAGCTAGGCGTTTCATAAGGCTTCTTAATTCACCAGCGCCGCGAGAAAACGTATCAAAGTCTAACACTGCCGCTACGCGAGTTCCGCGTCTTTTACCGTTTGAATAATTAAACTTATAAACTCTGATTTGCGAAAGATCATCCATCGTTTGAGAATATGTATTTTCTACTTGAGACATAATTTTTCTCCTAATTTTTAGGAATTGATCAAACTATTCAAAGCATCAATGTCCAGCTTTCGACCACCACCACCACCAGAACGAGGCATGTTTGGAATTTTGACACCCTTCTTACGAAGTGTGCTAATGCGGGTCGCAACGGAAGTTTGCTGCATGCCGGTTTTTTCCGAAATTCCTGCATATCCACTGCCATCAGCTACAGATTGCATAACAGCCTTAACAAAATCAGCAGCCGAAACATGCGCCCGCTTCTTTGCCCCAAGGGCGGAAACCGGCAGACTCTTAACCCTCTTGCTTACGGACATCTTACTTCCCCTTTGAAAAAACTGGAAACTTCATTAAAATTATTCTACTATATTCTATCGGCAATGTCAAGTGATTTTCTTAAAATCTTTTCTAATCCAATCCCAAATATTTTTTTGCCCGCTCTTACTATAGGCCAACATTTTATTATCTTTGTTAATTACAGCTTTTCCTCCATTAGGAAGGGGATAAATTTGCTTTACAGCAAAGCCATATTTATCACAAGCTAATTCTTCATTTTCTTCTTCAAACTTAGTAGGAGTGCCATATTGATCATAAACTAATTCTTTAAAAATATCAATTTCAATCATCATATCCTCATCTTGTGTTTTCCGACAGAGAAAAAAGAGGAAGGGGCAGGAATCGAACCTGCATCTCCAATATCGCTGAAACATCAGGACTATTATGAATCAGTACTTTCCTGCAAGCACTGTCCACGCGATAGGTCACCGCTGCGGGTTCGCCGCATGCCAGGATAAAAATTCCTATCGTTCTCGCATTGGCTGGGCTTTGATCAGAGCCATAAGCCATGTTTCAGTTACCCTTCCATGCTCTTAGTATATAATAAGTATCGGCTGCGTCAAGCGTTTTCTGAAATTTTTTTAGATTTTTTGTTTGTCGTAAGTCTTTGTGACATAAGGGTTTACGGCGTCGCCCCCTCCGGTCGCCGTAAGTCTTTAAATAGCAGGCACTTACGTCTTAACTGATCATTACATTTTTCTCCGTAACGCTAAACATGTAAGAGCTTTTTTCTATTTCCATTTGTTTATCTTCTGGTTCAATAAAGTGGATATTATATTCGGCTAAAAGAATTTCTAGTCTCTCTTTTTCGACGACATAACCAATTTGTTTATCGCAATATTTAATAGGGACACAATGATTAAAAATTTCAGCAATAGCTCCATTTAAATCCTTCATTTAGAGTAACTTCCTTTCCCCTTTAATTTACGCAAAGCCATAGATGCCTCTGTACCTGCGGGTTGTACTCCATGGATTAACAAAGCAAATGATTGATCCTTTTTTAATGGATCGGCAGCGTGAGAATCATCATGGTCAATCTCTAAATTTAGATTTTCAGCTTGTTCTTCAGAAAATACAACGATTGCTTCCCTTAGCTTATATTCGTCGATCATGTTATCGAGTCTTCCACCCCTGCTAGCTGTAAGAATAAAATTATCGGGAATTGCATTGATATTTTGCGTCCAGTATTTTAGTGATTTTGTATAAGCATAAAAGAGGTTATCAGGGTGACGCAATGCCATCCTAATCCAGCCCATAAAATAATTAGAATTGAAAAAATCACCGCCAACATGAATGCGGATAATTCCCGCGTCCTTAGGGAATACGCTATCAAGCATATCGGCAACACTAGAAGGATCGCCGCAATTCTTACGAACATCCAGAAAATTATTGTACCGTTTATTGTAGACATTATTGTATATCGCTTCCTGGCTTGCTGAGAAACACCTAAATTTAGTGCGAGGTCCATCTACAATTTTTTTTCTACCATTTTTATCATGTACTTTAGATAAACATTCTTCCGCGTATGGGCAAGACCATCCAGAGATAAGGTCAAAAGAATATACCTTTCTTTTTCCTGCTAAATACTTACTTGTGCCTTCTACTTGAGATAAACGCTCGATTTTAGCATTAGCTTTAGAAAAGCTAGGCATCTTTTTTTCTCCATGAAAATAATGACTTTTTTGCCATTATATCATATCGACCAAAAAAAGTAAAGAATTTACAGAAAAATTTTATGAGCCGTAAGTCGTTGTGACATAAGGGTTTGCGTCTGCGGGCCCCTCTGTCGCCCTAAGTCCTTATGCTATAATACTTTAAAGTTTATAGAAATATCGCCAAGCTTAATGGTTGTCATTTTTTTAATATTATAAGTAATAAAATTTGAATTTATATATACAATTAGATTTTCTGGTAATGAAACATGTCCCTGCCATGTTTTCTTTTTTGTATATCCTTTTAAATTTTTTACATCATTTCTGACAGTAATAAATGCGTTGCCATTTTCGGCTAACAAGGATTGAATATCTGAAATAACAAATCGCCGTTCTACTGGAGATTCTATTACATTTAGTACATAATTACATGTAATGGTATCATAAGGCCCTTCTGGCATTAAAGGAAAATAAAAAGGATCATACAGATCCATTTTATAAAGATAAGCGTCATATCCATGACCACATCCATAATCAAGAGCTTTTCCAATAAGATATCCATCACGACACAATTGTCTCATCGGGACGGAGCTTTTATTGCGTTTAATGGCGGTTAGGTAAGAGCGATTCATAGGGTCGTTCTCCTAAAATGACGCAAGGGGAAGATGAGAGAGTATAATAAGAGATAAGTAACTTCCCCCGCGTCTAAATCATTATAATAGATATATCGGCAATGTCAACAAAAAAATTTAAAAGAATTTAGGGAATTTGTCGTGGCATAAGGGTTTGCGCAAAAAAATCGCAGGCTGTAATCATTTCAATCAAACTGGGTTGTTTGGGCAAGACAAAGGACGCTGTAAGGACTTATGCAAGACATAAATGGTTGTGAAACAAAGACTTACGTCATAGAGGGGGCCCGCCGCGTTAAAGCCTTATGTTGTAAATATTTAGGTTTATCTGGCACCCATCGGCATTTCAGTGCCCAAACGCACATTGCGAGCCGGTGATTCGGTTAGTCGTCTTTACGGACGGCCAGATAATCACCCCGTAAATGAGAATGTAATAGTGGGATCGCGGGGAGTCGAACCCCGAGTCTCATAGCTTAAAAGGCTAGTGTAATACCATTATACTACGATCCCATAAGTAGGTGTGATGGGAGTCGAACCCATACTGTACGGATTTTAAGTCCGTTATCTCTGCCTATTGGATTACACACCCGTGAGCGGTTTTTTGGATTACCGCAAACCGAAGCTATTAAAAAAAATCAGTAATCATCATGAATATCGTCGTAATCGTAATCGTCGTAATAGTCTACAGCGTCATCATCATAATAATAATCATAAGGCTCGTCGGGTTTACCCAAATAATATTCACTGTCATCAAGAAAAAAATCTGGCATGATTACCTCCATTGATTAGTTTTGTTACGATACTTTGAGGCTTGACGCTTAGTTGGCTTGATTCCCTTTTCTTCACAAGCATTTTGGAAAATTTTATCTTGACTTGCAAACTCTTTGTTGCTCAAACCTTCGTGATTAGTTCCACAATTAATCATATTGTTCAAAATATACTTTTGTTTTTCCTTTGGCAATTTATTAAATTTAACTCCGTTCATTCTTACCTTTCATAAATTGTTTCGCTGGAAATTACCCCTTGAACAACGCATACAGGGGTTAGTACGCTGTATTTTGTCTTCATCGCCACAGAACTCTTTATACTGCATCCAGACAAAAAACACAAGAAGAAAATCCAAAAAAAATTTTTCATAATTTTTACCTTTTTTGTCTTGACTATTCCCTAGAATAATTATCGACAATTTTTCTGGGAGACTTAAATCGGGACAAGAGGATTTGAACCTCTGGCCTCCTGCTCCCAAAGCAGGCGTTCTTCCAGGCTGAACTATGTCCCGTTGAGGTAAGTATATACCAATCAAGCATTTATGTCAAGAGGCCCCCCTTTCGACGTAAGTCCTTTCGGCTAAAGAACTTAAGAAGATACGCAAATCTCCTCTTCCTCTTTGTTCATCAATTCATGACTTTCGGCCAAAATATAATTAACAGCCTCACAAGTTCTGTCAATTAGCCGATACGCCGCTTCGCAAGGTTCTTTCTTATACACCTTGCACCAACTTTGGATATATTCCCAGCATCCCCCTTCATCTGCAACTTCATCCATCCCCAGACACAATGCAAGTACAGTAGAACCCATCTCTGCAACGATTTCAGCCTCTAACTTTTGATCCTTGTAATTTTCTTCCGTAATTCGTCCCAGCCGGAACTCTGCAACATGTACCAATTCATGTAGCCAAGTTGTAATATTCTCAACACCAAGCATGATACGCATTTGTGAAGGGTAAAAAACTCCATGTGGAGAATTTTTCTTTCCTTTATATGTACCAACTTTAATTTTCCAATCAGACGCTATTTCTAGCAGGGGCAATCCATTGATATGTTCATCGTTTTCAAAGTTTATGGGCTCGCCTTCTGTTTGTTCATAACCGAAAACCGCAATTCCCCTGAATCCACGCAAAAAACTATATTCCACTTCTGCGCCGTCTACAATCTTTTTTCCTTTATAGGCGAGCGGGCCAAGAATGTAGAAAGCCTTCTCGCCCTTCTTCACCGTTCTGCCCTTTTCCTGCCATTGCTTGAAGCCCATCGCATCACTGTATCCATGCAGACAAGTCAGCAGTCTGTTATTAAAAGACCAACTGTCAAAATGTCGTCCTCCTTGCTTTATGAACAGTGTAGCCATTGCCTTGTTGGGATTGCCATTCCTAAAAAGGTCAACAAGTTGTCTGGCGATTTCTACTGCTTTGTCTGTAAATTGCATGACATTTTTCTCGCGGTTTGATTGTCCTTTTCTATATCGACATTTTACTATCCGTATCTTGAGAAGTCAAGGGAAATTTTCAAAAAAAAATTTACAGACTAGTAAAAACTCGCAGGCTGTATTCATATTATTCTGACCGGGCCGCTTCGGGCCGGACAGTTTCAATAAAAGCCGCAAGACATGCGGCGAATAGAGAGCCTAATCACCGCACGCGTCCTAAATACTTAACACATAAGGGTTTATGGATTCGGCCCCCTCCGTCGCCCTAAGTACTTAACACATAAGGATTTATGGACAATCAAAGACCGTCTATAATTTTTTGAACTTCGTGACAGTCTTTGCAATTTTCCTTAATTTGTGCCAAGGTTTGAATCGCATCTTTGATGGAAATGGACGGAAACATTTTGCGAATCACCCAGCCTGCCATGTAATCTCCACATTGCTTGGAAATTTTGAAGATTCGATGTGCGTCATCCTGACTCAATTCGCAAGCAACGATAAAGGTTTTTACGGTCGTTTCCACGATTTTCATTTTTTCACTCTTTCTTAAGAACAACTTGTTATGAACGGGGTATGTAGGACTCTTGAAATTGAATGAATCCGCCTAGATAGACCCATACTTCCTGACACCCTGCAACAATCTCTTGAGACACCGCAACATGCTTACCAAAAGACTTGTGTTGCTCCGCGTATTCTTGAGGGGTCATCTTCCTCCAAACTTGCAACGGCATAACAACCACACGCACGGGAATGCTCATCGACGTTTTTTCTGATTGCATAGTTTTTCCTTTTGTGCCCCGTGATGCGGAGCGTTTAGGCGTCGCATGACCACTCCATATATAATATCGGCCATCGGCTGGGTTGTCAACAGTATTTCTGATTTTTTTTATTTGTCGTAAAGCCTTGTGTTGTAAGCCTTTACGTCGGCTACCCCGCCCGTCGTCATAAGTCTTTACATATCAATACCTTAGAGCATAGTCTTTATCCCGCGATTCAATGTAGGAATGAAAAGCCAACAATAGGACTTGAACCTATAACCTGCTGATTACAAATCAGCCGCTCTGCCAATTGAGCTATGCTGGCTCGGCAACTTGTCTCGTCAGTTAATCAGACTATTCAATGCCTCAATATCCAACTTTCGACCGCCGCCGGTGCCACGAACAGCAAACTTCGGCAGAAGCACGCCCGCTTTTCGCAGGACAGAGACCCTAGTTGCGACACTGGTGGTTTTCATTCCACACGCCTTAGCCACGGCTTCGTGACCTTGACCGTTCTTCACCGCCTCCACGACAGCCTTCACAAAAACAGCCGCCGGAACATGAACCCGCTTTGCCTTTGCCTTCGTCATTTTTCTACCCTTTCTTTTGGTTGACCGATCACTCTTGAACACTCTTGGATTATATACTGTATCGTCCAACTGTCAAGAAAAAATTCAACTTTTTTTATTTTTCGTAAGTCCTTACGGCATAAGGGTTTACGGCGAACGGGCCCCCTATCACCCTAAGTCCTTATGACATAAGGATTTACACATATTCTTCAAGGCTAAACATATTATTCCAACATTCGGGACAAGTGTGAGATATCATAATTTCTCGCTGTTCCTTAGAAAGATACGGCAAAGCATCTTGAATCAATTTTCCCCCCATCCAGTCTAATACATCATTTTCCTTTGCCATAATTTTTTGGTCTTCATCGCACGCAATACACTTGACAACTAGCTCAATGAACATTAGTTAATCCCTTCCAATTATGATATGGTAATCAGCACAATTTTGTAATTTCCCGTATTTTTTTGCCCTTCTTATTTCGCTAGCCAACGAAAATGCAGAGCAATCACTACGCCAGAAACAATCTAAACATTTATATATCGTGTAACCATTTGAGGAAACATAACCGAAAAAGTAAATTTTAATAACCCACTTATTGCCCATTGTTCTTTACTCAAAAAGGGGTTGTCCGCTTGCCACCATCATACGATATTTTTCAATTCGCTCCGTTGTTCCCGGTTCACCGGCCTTTTTGGAGATTTTCATGCTTGCTTTTTCGGGTTTCAGATATTTCACTTCCCACAAATACTCTCCCCCAGGCATCTCAACATTGAAGCATTCAAACAATTGAATAATATTCATCTGTTTGTTTTCCTTTATACCTACAATGACCGCCACTCCATATATAATATCGGTCATCGTCTGGGTTGTCAACAGTATTTGTGAATTTTTTTATTTTTTGTAAGCCCTTACGACATAAGGGTTTACGGCGAACGAGCCCCCTGTCGCCCTAAGTCCTTACGACATAAGGGTTTAGTAGAGAAAAACGTGTTGCCTGCGGCGACACATCCGTTACCACATGTCGCAATAATGATAAAAATGCGACACATTATGCCTTTATTTATGCAATTACGCTATGATGCTGATTATCCAGCACGATATAATATTCGCCCTGCCATTGCTCAACATGACCATTTTTCAGATACCAGCAGCCTTTGTAGCAATAAATATATCCACCAGTAAATTCACCCATTAGAGCATTTAGCCTACTTTTAGTAGTTTCCGTTCGATATCCGCAATCACTGATTCTAATGACAACGCCAGAATCAAGGTGACAAAGAGAAAAAATTAAATTTCCAAATAAAAAAACGTCACTAGTGTTTGTAACCTCATCGTAAATTACCCTAGTATTTCCACAAGAAATGCTCTTTTTTGCACCAACAGCATCAATCATTTTTCGTTCAATTGATTTCATTTGATAACCCTTAATTAATTTAATCCAAAACGACGGCTGAATCTTTTAGCACGGTGCTGAGCGTACCATTTACGCTTTACGACGTTTTGAGAATGGCGGCGTTTGCGTTTTCCGTCTGGCATTTTCTTTTTCCTCTCCCTTATGCCCTTATTTTATCGGCACAACGGGGGCTTGTCAAACATATTTTTTTATTTTTTTCTAAGTCGTAAACCCTTGTGTGGTAAGCCTTTACGTCGGCGGCCCCACCCGTCGTCGTAAGTACTTATATATCAATACCTTGCTTCAATTCCAACCATGCTCATTGCTATAGTCATCCTCATCAAAATTTAGAGGTTGCACCGTTTCTAATTCCTTCATGTACTCACAAAAGCAATTCTGGTGAAAAGGATTAGCCCCCAGAACGATTGTCTCTCCCTCCAATGCCTCTTCGCACCAAACACAAGCGCAAGAAGATTCGATTCCGAAAATGTTAATACTCATTATTGTACCTTGCATTCATTTTTGTGAAGATTTTCCAACATGTACGCTTCTTGTCTCATCTCGCTTGCATCAAAACAGAGGTTCGCACGCCAGGGCGATGCTCCATTATAGCGTCGTTCCATTGCGGTGTCAAACATAATCTTTGCTTCGTTGCTATCATGCGCCCACACCGTATATTGCAGCACTTCTTGATTCTTAGTCGAAGCGATAATGAGGTGAGGTTTACGCATCGTTTAGTTCCTTATGCCCTTTTATCTTCATAGATAGAATTGTGAACTTTGATAGACCGCACAGTACCAGCGTATCCACTGACTAACCCAATGCCCTCGTCGCATGCCTTTCTTGCCAGTCGCCAAGTGGTATAAAGGCCGACAATTCCGTACTTATAATCGACGACAGCCCAAACCTTTTGATCTTTTTCATAAATCCTTACAGCTTGCTCATGATCTTTCTCAGTCTTTTGTTTCTTCATGGACTCCTCGCTGAGTGATGGGTGCGGTAAATGAGAATTTAATAGTGGGACCGCGTGTTGTTCTCTCTTACTCCCTTATTCTATCGGTACAAAGGTGAGTTGTCAAACATATTTTTTTATTTTTTTCCTAAGTCGTAAACCCTTGTGTGGTAAGCCTTTACGTCGCCCGCCCCGCCCCGCGTCGTAAGTCCTTATATATCAATATCTTAGAGCAAATAAAAATAGCCTTGAGGCGTCCCCCAAGGCTACGATATGGCCATACCTATATGTATATACAGCTTATTAAATCATGATATATTTCCTATGTTAATGTCCTATATATCCCTCTATATCTCTACCCCTTTCGGGGCGGTGCCCTTGATCGGCGCATACTATCTCCTATATACTACTCGTAATCGTACTGTGCGGCGTAGTCGTCGTCCCAACCCCGCAATGTGTTCTCGTCCGCGACCTCTGCGGGCCATTCGTCCACATAGCGTGTCCACCCGCCGTCAATATCCTGCTTGGGTGCGAGATTGCCATCGAACTCGTAGCTATCACGTTCGGTTTCCACAAGGTAGTCCTCAAGGCACGCGGGATGAAAAGGACGCTCAGCCAATCCAATGAGTTGATCGTTCACATTGAATTCCTCTCCGCACCATTGGCAGAATTCGTGCATCGTAGTGCCCTTTCTCACTTGTGTTCTTCCGTTCTCTCTGCCCTTATTTTATCGGCACGAAGGTGGCTTGTCAAGCATATTTTTTTATTTTTTTCCTAAGTCGTAAACCCTTGTGTGGTAAGCCTTTACGTCGCCCGCCCCGCCCGTCGTCGTAAGTCCTTACACATTAATATGTTAGAACAAATCTTCGATTGGATCTAGATCCCACCCATCGGGCCACTGGTCCGATTCGTCCACATAGCAGGTCCAAGAATCTCCGTCAATATCATTCTCGACCGTTTCTGCAATGATTTTGTTCATTTCATCATTATAAGAGGCGAAGCAATCGAGATGAAATAGCGTTTCGCCAAGATGAATCACTTCGTCCCCAGCGAGAATGGGCGATTCGCAATAAGAACATTCGTTGCAGTAGCACATTTCATTTCCCTTTATTACGTTTGATTGTCTCTTTTTATATTATCGGATATCGACAGGGTTGTCAACAGTATTTTTTCCCCAAGTTTTTATTTGTGGTAAGTCCTTGTGGCACAAGGGTTTACGGAGGAGGGTGCCCCTGTCGCCCTAAGTCCTTATGCCATAAGGAGATAGGGTGGGGTTTTTTCAATTCGGCCAAATAGCGGGGATCTCTAGCCAAAAAGCCGGGGGAGTGCAAACATAACCACCTCTTTAAAAATTTAAAAGGTAACTTTATTTTAATTAAAAATAAAAGCGTGTAGGTGTAACTTATCTATATATGCCCAAATCTTTATAAAAAAAGGAAATTAATAAATGCCCCTACAAATTACTACAATAAAAAATCATCCTGTTGTAATAGATACAGATAATCCAAGTGTCCCCTATTTTACAACAGAAACTTTAACTCTTGCTAATTCTGCTATGATAGCAAGTTTAAATTTAGGAGAGTTAAATAAATTTCCACCATCTAGTTTTAATGATCCATCTCCTAGCAATGATATTAATGCTGGATATGCTATCGGAGCATTATGGAAAAACACAACTACTCAAGAGCTTTTTATATGCGTTAGTAATACGGCAGACAATGCAGAATGGCAAAAATTAATGCCCGCATTACAACTTGCTCCAAGTCTCACTGGAAACGGAGATTCTCAAGCTTTAGGAGTTGCTATATCCGCAGATTCAAATAACCAATTGAGGTTTGGTACTGATAGTAGATTGTTTGTTCCTACGGGCACATATTTTACCGGAGTTAATGTCTCTACCACAATTACTGGTTTAGGTACTACTTTATCTCCGTTAGGCGTTCCTCTATCTGCAAATGCTAATAACCAATTAAGGCTTGGAACTGATAATAGATTGTTTGTTCCTACGGGCACATATTTTACCGGAGTTAATGTCTCTACCACAATTACTGGTTCAGGCACTCCTTTATCTCCGTTAGGCGTTCCTCTATCTGCAAATGCTAATAACCAATTAAGGCTTGGAACTGATAATAGATTGTTTGTTCCTACGGGCACATATTTTACCGGAGTTAGAATTACAAACCCAATTACCGGAGATGGATTAAATACAAACGTAGGTTTAAGAATTTCCCCAGATACGGGGAATCTTTTGTCGCTTAGATCAAATGGTTTATATGCAACTGGCAATGACAGGGTAGAATTTTATCCAGAAGACTTTGGGGCAGTACCTGGGTATTTAAATGCCGATTCAAATGGTTTAGCTACTGCAAATAATAATGCAGATGCTATAACAAATTGTTTTTCGGCAGCTTGGAATTATGCAGTTACTAATGGTAGTTTTCAAAGTTACATTGGCGTTCAAGGAGCCGAAGGAAGTATAACTGGTTTTCCTTTAGGTGGAAGTATAGGCATTAGGCATTTGCCTACTGTCATAATTGATAAACATTTTCAAATAGCAAAACCAATATATATTCCTCAACAAGGGGGTACTATTGTTGTAGACGGATATGCGGGGGCAATTAGTAGGTGGGGTTACGACGGAACAGGAATATATACTTGGGAATATTATAATACAGGAAATTTTGCTATAGAAATTGGGCGCCCATATACCGAGGTTAGTACTCCATTCCATAGTTATATTCAAGGACTTAGATTATTTGGTTTTCCCAACGCAATAAGACATGGATTTCCCCCAAATAATGTAAATCTTTGTCGCATTGTATATAAAGATTGTTATTTTGCGGCGCCCCAGGCTTCTATAAGAGTTACAAAAAATATAGGAATTAGATTATTTAATCGTTCTGCTGATTGCACATTTGAAAACTGCACATGGGATGGATATGCCACATCTATAGATATTCAAAGTATGGATAAGGTTGTATTAAAAGATTGCAGAATTCAAGTTGGTGAAAGACTTAGTTCGATAAGTCATATAAGTAGAAAATCAACTCAAGGCAGTGTTGTATTACAACATGGAAGATTGACCGTAGATGGTTTAATAGGAAATCCCGCTCTTGCAAAAGCGAATTCAACGGCAATCCAACCTGGAGGTACTCCTTATACATATGTCTGGCAACCCAATAGTGGTATTATTCAAAATCAATATTTAAGTTTTTCAGGTCTTAACGTATATGGAAGCGGCGCGTTCTGGAGATCCAGATTTGCGTTAACAACTTCTGGAAGTTTGTCTAACGAAACTGGAGATTTAACAAATTTTATAAGCAAATGGGAACCTATTAGAGAAGAAAATAGAAATTTTGCAAATATTGATACTCAAAGATACTGTTGGTTTTATGTGAAAGAATTTGATTCTTGGCAACCAAGCACAGAATATCTTGAGGGGGATTGCATATTGCAAAGTTATAGTGGAAATGCAGATCCTATATATTGGGCAAGAAGAACTTTTACTACAGGAAGTACAGCAGCAACATTTGTAGAAGACGTTGGTAATTGGTATCCTATAGACTCCATGAAAAATTTCAATGCCGCAGACAATTTCGGTAACCCCGAACCATTGTTGGCAGGAGATATAAGAAGATATCCCTTTGGTAATGATGTTAACTCTATTGGTGGAACAGCTAAATTTTGGAGACCAAAAAATGATATATCCACATCAACACCACCATCAGAAACTAATTCCTCTTGGGTTGAAGTGACGGGCATACCAATATCACCGGGACGCGATGCAACTGTTTTATATCCTTATTTGACAGGTGCATATAGTTCAGGTAGTCAAGCTGGTGAACCAATATCTGCGTGGAATGATTTGCTTATAGTAAATCAAACTTTATTAGGCGCAGAAGCAGGGGGACTAATTCCTGTTATATGGGCTAAACAACCAAGAATATATCAAACTAGCAGACCTACTACTAATTATAGTCAAGTTTTTTATAATGGTTTATCTGAAAATAATAATATAACACTTAGGTGGGAAAATACTAGAAAACTTACCACTACTTTATTAATTGAAAATTCGACTTTACAATCAGATAGAAGAGTTCAAGATATTTCACAAAGTGGAATT
>Ga0169931_10000426_pt1 | contig 69218 bp, 78 predicted proteins | sample Kivu_15m_20L_FD_129675 | JGI IMG/M metagenome (GOLD analysis project Ga0169931, IMG submission 129675) | Freshwater microbial communities from Lake Kivu, Western Province, Rwanda to study Microbial Dark Matter (Phase II) - Kivu_15m_20L... | ecosystem: Environmental > Aquatic > Freshwater > Lake... | reverse complement strand
GGCCTTTTTTAGGCTCAGATGTAACCCCAGCCCAATTTCCTACCTGTGCCTGACTATTTGTTAGTAAATTAAATAAAGTACTTTTACCCACATTGGCATTGCCAACAATGGCCAATTTAACAGTCACACAACATGCCCTCAAACTCCTGCTTTCTTAAGGCAATAACCTGTCCATCCAGATCGATCCAAATAGTTCCAGGGCCAGGTGAGGATACCAAGGTAAAAGTTGCACCCGGAACCAATCCTTGAGCAAGATAGGTGCCTATTAGAGCCCAGTCTATTGTGTTATAACCTTTAATCTTATACATAGATAATGAGAATCATTTTCATTTTAATTATACTTAGGTATGAATAATTCGCAACCATTATTTACATAATGAATTAATAAATAATGCCTTCTCATATCCGGGCAAACTGACCAATTGACCTTCAGGTAACGAAGCAGAGCGAATCAACAGCAGCAGGAGCCAAATTGAAGCCGACAATTCCAAAAGTCGTCTTGGCACATGAACATTCAATTGAGCCTCTGAAAGATCCACAAAGTAATCAATCAGCCCTTTTTGATTCTTTATTACATTCCCCATGTCTCTTTGTACAGAAGGCCACAATAACCCAGCAATCAATAAGCTGGTGCTTTGATACTTTCCATCTATTGCCAATTGCTGATAGGCCCTTAAAAATGACTCGTAATACTCTTGGGCTTCAGGCAACAGTTTCAAAAACACATCGATCACTCGATACTTTTGAAGACATGTTAAACTTAAACAAGCGTGCTCACTTTGCATCAATTTCAAGAACTCTAGAAATAATCGCTGTCCTGATACTTTTGACAGTGGCTTATAAAAACGCTTTACAAATTGATCAAAACCCTTTTGCTGGATAAACCCCAGCTTTGCCTGAAAACGAATCGCACGAAGTAATCGAACAGGATCTTCTTGATATCGCTCATTGGGTTGACCGATTAACTCAATAACCTTTCTTTCAAATGAAATTCTGGCGCCCAGAGGGTCATGTAACTTAAATCCAGGATACTCAAAATACATGGCATTAAATTTGAAATCTCGCCGCAGGGCATCTATTTTAAGTGTCTCCTCTACAGAGACTGTCCCTCTAAATATCTTTTTGGCCCATGACTGCTTCTCAAAAGAAGAGATCTCAACCACATCATTACCCCCAATAGGCACATGTACAATTGGAAATCTGCGACCTATGATTCGTGATTTCTTCCCAAATACCTTAATGATGCTTCGCATATCAGCATCCGTTACCAAATCCACATCTTTAGGCTCAAGCCCTAAAAGGGCGTCACGAACAAATCCACCCACAATATAGACTTGAAACCCTTTTTGATAAAGGGCATCCATAACGTGCCAAATAGGCTTTGGCACCAAATTTTCATATTTTTTACCCACAGGTTATCTTTATCCCCATCACTATTTTGACTATAATAGCATCACTCGACCAAGATGGACACACAAATGTACCGCACAATAGGATATTGTTTTTCAGGCGCAGGACCAGACCAACATGCCAATCATGGACCCATTTTATTTCAACCGCACCTTGATGAATCAGTATTCACACACTGGAAACTTCTTTACCCAAAAGAAATAAGCACCTTTCAAAATGTGCTACAACTCAATACACAGCTATGCGAACTAACTCATCTTTATCTTCAACAAAAAATTACCCCATTCATCATCAGCGCCGATCATAGCAGTGCCATCGGCACCTGGAGCGGGGCCTCTAAATTCAAACAAGCCCCAATTGGATTAATCTGGATTGATGCTCATCTTGATGCACACACGCCTGAGACATCAATCACTCAAAACATACATGGCATGCCGGTTGCATGCCTGCTTGGGCAAGGCAGTAAAGACCTGATTGAAATTGGTAGAATTGGCGCAAAAGTAGACCCTAACTACTTGGTATATATTGGCACTCGTGACTATGAGCCCCAAGAGCTTACTTTCATCCAAAGCACCCCTGCTACTATTTACTCAATGCATGATATTCAAGAGCAAGGGATCAAGAAAATATTGCAAAAAGCTCTTAACCATGTTAGCCAATGCCCCTCAGGGTATGGATTTAGCTTAGACATTGATGCATTTGACCCTGGCCAAATACCTGCAGTAAGCACCCCCTCAAAACATGGAATTAATTTCAATGAATTCTGTGAGGCAATCACCCAATTAGATCACCTAAAACCACTGGCATTTGAAATCACTGAATACAACCCTAACCATGATACAAATGAAATGACTCTAAAAGCCATTTCACATCTAATTGATCGGATCAGTGCAAAAAATCAGGCATCTCTCTGATGAGATTTGCTCGCTCTTTTGCATAAGAGCCGCAGACTGCAAAACCAACACGTTGCTCATTGGAATACAAATAAGCCTTAACCCCTGAGTCTTTACAAGCCTGAATCTGCCAAACACCTTTCGTATAAGGTGGAACACAGAAAGCAACTGGCACCAAAGGCGTTTTCACAGTACACATCATCGCCGGATAGCTAACAGCACTGGGCTGATCACACAAGGTTGAGGCAAGTGCCTTGGCCTGTATTCGAATCGGCGCAACATACTGAAGCACCACCCCCTGTAATTCAGCACAGTCACCCATGGCAAAAACATTTGGCTGATTGGTTCGCATATATCGATCTACGCAAATTCCTTGACCACAATCAATCCCCATCTTTTTTGCAAGCTCAATACAAGGAATTAAACCCAATGCCTGTAAAATCTCATCATATTGATAAGACTGATCCGAAACTTTAACCGTAAATTTCCCATCATGCGCAATTGACTGAATTAATCCCTGGATTGGGCGAACCCCAAATGCCTTAAGATTTGTCTTCAACCACTGCCCAACTTGATACGGCACAAAACGCGCCAAAGGCCAGGGCTCTGAGAACACCCAATCCAAGCTCTTCTTCCCTGAAATATCGTAAACAAACTCAGTGCCCACAAGGCCGGCACCCAGTACAGCCAAAGAGGATGAGTGATCAAGACTGCCCCCAAGCTTTTCCCAGTCCTCTATTTGATTAATCACCAGGGGCCTTCTACCTTGATATTGAATTTTAGCAGGAAAATTAGGCCTGGCACCAATTGCAAAAACCAATTTTGTATATGAGACAACCTCTCCTTGATCAGAAAAAACCGTTTGCGCATTAACATCAATATCAACAACCTGCTGATGCGTCAAAATTCTGACATTAAGCTCTTTGGCCATTTCACTGGCATACTTCATGATCATACTTTGAGGGCTTTTATTTTGTCGAATCAAATGGGATAGTGCCGGCTTGGTGTAATAATCACCTTCATTTTGCGTAATCAGAGTTATAGGAACATCAGTCAAGCTACGAATTTCCTTAACCAAAAGATAACCCGATAGCCCTGAACCTATAATCACAATCCCTGTCATAATGGACTTCGTTTTACGCTCATAACCAGGGCAATACGCTCAATTCGACGAGTCACACTTGCCAGCTGAGCTTTATCAGCAACCTTCAACTTCAAAAGCACAACCGCCTGTTGATCTGTATGATTCTCAACAACAATATCATCAATATTGGCCTTGGCATCAGATACCGCAAGGGCCATCATTGCCAAAACTCCTCTCTGATTCAACGTCTCAATGCGCAGATCAACTCGATACTCGCCCACCACATAAGGAGCCCACTCAACAGCAACAGTTTGCAATTGAGCTCGCATTGCTTTTAACAAATGGGGGCAACCTGCTTGATGCACGATAATCCCCCTGCCAATACGCAGTAGACCATTAATTTGATCCCCTGGAATTGGCATACAACACTCGGCGTATTCTATTGCCATGCCTTCTGAACCCTTAATCTTAAGGCGCTGCTCAAGCTCACCACCAGAGGCTTGTTGGTAATCTTGACATAAGCCAATCACCTCCTGAGCATTACGTATCCCCAGTGCGATCTCCTGCAGAATTTGCTCTTTGCTCTTCACCCCAAGTTTTGTCAAAATATCATGCCAATGTCGATCACTGAGCTGACAAAGCTCCCCTTGACTAATGGCTTTGGTTAAAATCCTACCCCCAAGCACAATCATCGACTGCCTGTGTTGAGTTTTTAAATATTGCCTAATTGCTGATTTTGCTTTACCTGACTTAACAATATCCAACCAATTATTAGTTGGCCGATTTGTTTGACTGGTGATAACCTCAATCGTTTGTCCACTTTTTAATCGAGCTGACAATGGTGCAAACTGACGATCCACTTTAGCAACAACAGCCTGGTGCCCAACATCGGTATGAATGGCATAGGCCAAATCCAAAACACTGGAACCAGCCGGCAATTCAATCACATCACCTTTGGGAGTAAATACATAAACTTCATCAGGAAATAAATCAATTTTAACATTTTCTAAAAACTCTTCAGAAGAACCCGTGCGTTTTTGTATTTCAAGAAGACCTTTGAGCCAAGTATGCTGCTTAATCAAGCCCAGACCCGCCTCATCAGTGGTTTTATAAAGCCAATGGGCCGCAATCCCATAATTGGCCATATTATCCATTTCTTTGGTACGAATTTGCACCTCCATAGGAACACCATGAGGACCAAAAAGCACGGTATGAATGGATTGATACCCATTGGGCTTTGGTAAAGCAATATAATCTTTGAATCGAGCAGGAACCGGTTTATAAGCACTATGCACAACCCCAAGGGCACGATAACAATGATCAACCTGATCCACTAAAATTCTAAATCCATAAACATCCGTTAGATCGGAAAAGGGAAGTCGCTTATTTTTCATTTTCCGATAAATACTATAAATATGTTTTTCGCGCCCAAAAATGGTTGAAAAAGGCACATTGCTTTGAATCATTTTTTGCTGAAAAGTATTTTTAATCTCATTAAGAACCTGTGTATGCCTCCCTTGAACCTGCGCAATTGCTTCCTTAATCACACGATAGCGAACTGGATAGCTGCCTAAAAAACCCAGATCTTCAAGCTCTAGCGCAATATCATGCATCCCAAGACGCTTTGCAATCGGGGCATAAATTTCAAGTGTTTCTTTAGAAACTCTCTGTCTTTTCTGCGGCGCTAAAGCCGTAATTGTTCTCATGTTATGAAGGCGATCAACCAGCTTAATAATAATAACCCGAATGTCAGACGCCATCGCCAAGACCATTTTTCGGAAATTTTGTGCCTGCTTATCTTGAATGGATTTAAAAACAAGATTCTCAAGCTTGCTAAGACCATCAACTAAGTTAGCCACCACCTCACCAAAATGATCTAAAATCTCATTTTTAGTCACAGGGGTATCTTCAATCACATCATGCAAAAGTCCAGCAACGATGCTTAAATAATCAAGCTTCATATCAGCAAGAATGCAAGCCACAGCCACTGGATGTATAATGTATGGGTCACCGGAGGCTCTTTTTTGCAAACGATGCGCATTTTCAGCAAACAAAAAAGCTTGATAAATCATCTGAATTTGCTGCGAATTTAAATAACCAAGCTTTTCTTCTAGCGTGCTATAAATCTCATCCATGCTCACTGATATCATCTAGTGCGTTAATCTTCTTTATCAGCTGCAATTTCTCTTAAAGCAATCACAGGAGGCTTATCATTACGTACTGGAACTTTAGCATCAGAACCTTCGTAGAGCTCTCTGGCTCTTTTTGCCGCTTCAATAATAATATCAAAACGGTTATTGTTTCTGTTCTTCAAACAATCTTCAATGGTAATACGCGCCATAAATAATCTCAATTTATTAAACTTCAATATACTAAATCGATGTAAAATCTTCTAGTATTTTATGATTCTTTTCAAAAGAATATCTCTTTCTTAAACATTCAGAATGTAAAATAGCCTCAAAATCAGACAAAGCTGCCTCAATCTGATCATTGACAATCAAATAATCAGCGTGATTAACGCCCCAGCGAACTACATCAGAGGCAATTTTTAATCTTTGGTTCAGCTCAGACAGCTCCTCTGTCCCACGAAGTTGCAATCGCATCGACAAAATTTGAAACGATGGGGGGATGAGCAAAACCACTTGCGAATTTGAAAAATGCTGCCTTGCAGCCTCCGCACCCTTGGTATCAAGCTCCAAAACAATAGGAAGGTGCTGAGACATTAAACGCTTAATCTCTGATATCAAAGTGCCATAGAACTGACCACATACATTTGTGGTTTCCAAAAAACGATTGGATTTCTCATACTCTGCAAACTGCTCTTTACTTAAAAAATAATAATCATAGCCATGAACCTCATTTGGTCTTGGCAAGCGAGTTGTCACAGACACCGAAAAAGCACAGCGCTTTTTCTGCCTTAACTCTTTCAGGATTGAGCTTTTCCCACCGCCTGATGGAGCTACTAAAATGATGACAGGAACCATAAGTTTAAACCTTTTCCTACAAAATAACTGAATCTATAAAAAAAGTAAAACCGGCTATCCCCCCGCTTATTCCCCCTAATAAAAATATATTTATAATTATTTTTAAGTAATTTGAGCATAAGTATTGACATTTTTTGTTTAAAAATGTATTTTTTGCTCATAATTTATCAAGGATACATCATGGACCCAGTATTCACCCCAAATAGACGCACTAAACCACAGGCCCCCAAAGCGCCTCTTCAGTATCGTTATCATAAATTTAAAAAACCCTCTGCCGACGCGGCAAATAAAAATTTTTTTCATCCCCGCAAGCTTGATCTTGACCTTAATCTTGATCCTAAAAGAAACAGTGATGATCATTCTTGTAACCCATTTAAATTTCTAACAACCTAAGGAAAAAACCATGAACCCACAAACTCCAATTCGAAATTCAGTTGATGCACCCGTATGCCCTTTTGCACCTGCAAAGTCAAATCAGCAACAAGTTCTCAATCTTGCCAGTGTCAGCAGAAATTTAGCAACTTTATTTGCAGCCGCTGCACTTTCAACTGGGACTACAGATCATTCACCATCAGCCACTTTTCATCCAAACAGAGGCTAACGGCTTCACTCTTGTCATTCGCACAGAAGTTAGCTAGTATAGCCAGATTTAAAGGATCAATATGCGACTGACCAGAGCCAATACCGAGCCCAGGCCGATTAAAATCATCAAAGATTTTAGCCCTCACCCCGAGGGCTCTGTATTATACTGCAGTGGAAACACGAAAGTTCTTTGTAATATCAGCATTGAAGAAGGCGTGCCCCGGTTTCTCAAAGATGAACGCTCTGGCTGGTTAACAGCTGAATATTCTTTGCTGCCCCGCTCAACTCATGCCCGCTGCCAACGAGAGGCAGTGCAGGGAAAACAAAGCGGCCGAACGCTTGAAATCCAAAGACTTATTGGCAGAAGCCTTCGATCCATGATCGATCTAAGCAAGATTCCAGGTTACACAATCACTGTGGACTGCGATGTACTGACCGCTGATGGTGGAACACGAACCGCAGCAATCAATGGCGCATCTTGTGCACTGCTGCTTGCTCTTCAAAAAATGCAATACAAAAAAATGATTAAGGAAGATCCTATTCGCTATCTAATCGGGGCCATTTCAGTTGGTGTGAAAAATAATGAGATTCTTGTTGATTTGGACTATGAGGAGGATAGCAAAATTGACACAGATCTGAACATTGTTCTCACCGAATCTCATCAGTGCATCGAGATCCAAGGTACTGCTGAAATATTACCACTGGATCTTGAAACCATGAATCAGGCAATTTCACAATCAAAAATCGCAATTAGCCAAATTATTGACACAATTAAGCAATCACTTAACGAATAAGTTGGTTTATCACATAATTTAAAATTCCGCCCTGCTTGAGATACTGCATTTCAATTGCAGTGTCAACGCGGGCCATTATTTTTGCCTTGATACTCGTGCCATCCAACCGCTTAATCAATAAATCTAGAATCTGACGAGGACCATTCATTTTATCAATGCCCAAAACAGAAACCGACTCACTTCCATCAATTCCAAGACTCTGAGCCGATTGGCCATCGAGAAATTCGCAGGGCAAAACCCCCATGCCAATAAGATTAGAACGATGAATGCGCTCAAAACTCTCGGCAATCACAACTTTAATTCCCAAAAGCAACGTTCCTTTCGCCGCCCAATCTCTGGATGAACCAGTACCATATTCTTTTCCTGCAATCACCACCACTTTACGCTGATCTTGCTGATATGCCATCGCCGCATCATAAATGCTCATCTGCTCACCTGCTGGGAAATGCTTGGTATATCCACCTTGAATACCAGGTACAATCTTATTTTGGATACGAATATTGGCAAAGGTTCCTCGCACCATTACCTTATAATTGCCACGGCGAGATCCGTATGAGTTGAAGTCTTTTTGATCAATCCCCTGGGCTCTTAAATAAATACCTGCAGGACTATCTGATTTTATAACTCCTGCCGGTGAAATATGATCTGTGGTTACACTATCACCCAGCAATGCAAGTATGGCCGCACCATGAATGTCAACCAGTGAATCTGACCCTGAAAAGAAATCCGGACATTGAATATAAGTAGAACCATCACTCCACTGATAGGTCTTTCCGGCAGCTACATGAATATCTCGCCATGCCTGCGTTCCTAGAAATACATCACTGTACTCATTTAAAAACATCTCTTTACGCACAATTCTGACCATATCAGAAATCTCATGATCGGATGGCCATATATCCGACAAGTATACAGGCTCGCCTTGCAATCCAAAACCAATCGGATCTTTCTCAAGATTAATCAATGTACTACCAGCCAGTGCATACGCAACAACAAGCGGAGGCGAGGCAAGCCAATTTGCCTCAGCGTGAGGATGAATTCTCCCCTCAAAATTTCGATTACCCGAAAGAACTGAGACAGCAACAATCTGATGCTTGGTAATATACTCAGCCAAATCAGCATCGATTGGCCCTGAATTACCTATACAGGTGGTGCAACCATACCCAACGTTATAAAAGCCCAGTGCATTCAAGTCATCTGTCAAACCCAACTCATCCAAATAAGCCGTCACTACTTTAGACCCAGGGGCCAATGAAGTTTTCACCCATGATGGTACCTTCAGCCCAAACTGACGCGCCTTTCTTGCAACAAGCCCTGCTGCAATCAATACTGAAGGATTCGAAGTATTGGTACAGCTTGTAATTGCAGCGATAATAACATCACCATGACGTAACACGCCCTTATCAACATCGGGCCTGTCTTTTATTAAAGCAGCCATCACGTTTGGAACCCCCTCAAGATCAACTCGATCCTGAGGCCGCTTAGGGCCGGCTAAGCTAGGCTTTACCTTGGACATATCTAAATGAAGTGTATCCGTATAGTGAACATCTGGATCTTGTGCCTTATCCCACATTTGATTTTCCACCAAATAAGCTCGCACTTTCTGAATATGATCCTCAGACCGACCTGTTAATCGTAAATATGACAGGGTTTGCTCATCAACAGGAAAAATACCAATGGTCGCACCATATTCAGGCGCCATATTTGCAATCGTAGCACGCTCGGCAACATTAAGTTCTTTCACACCAGGGCCATAAAATTCAACAAATTTATCCACAACCCCTTTTTTTCTTAACATCTGAGTGATAGTGAGCACCAAATCTGTGGAAGTCACTCCTGTTGAAATTTTACCATCAAGACGAAACCCTATCACTTCAGGCAAGGTCATTGAAATAGGCTGACCCAGCATAGCGGCTTCTGCCTCAATACCACCAACACCCCAACCTAAAACCCCTAAACCATTAACCATGGTTGTGTGACTATCAGTACCCACAACCGTATCTGGAAATAATCGGCCGTCTCTTTCAGAAACCACCTCTGCCAAATACTCAATATTAACCTGATGACAAATACCAGTCCCAGGTGGAACAACCCTTAGCCCCTTAAAGGCCTGCTGACTCCATTTCAAGAATTCATAACGCTCATGATTCCTATTGACCTCGACCTCAACATTCGCCTCATAGGCAAGTTCATTGCCATAATGATCAACAACCACCGAGTGATCAATCACCATATCAACCGGAATCAAAGGATTAATGACTGAGGGATCTTTACCCCTAGAAATAACCTCGTCACGCATCGCAGCCAAATCAACAACCGCAGGGACACCTGTAAAGTCCTGCATCAGTACTCTAGCTGGGAGAAAAGATACTTCCGGGCGGGTTAGATCTGAATTCAGGTGGCTCTGAAAGACTGAGGAATCTTCGTCGAGGGACGACTTCATCAGAACCATCAGAGAGTATGGAAGATTTTTTTGGCGAATCACTTGGCACCCCTTGCTTAGACAATTCAAAATCAAAATAATACTGAAGTACTAAATAGTATATCACAGTTAGCACTATAGCATGGCCACTTACCCACTGCAATAATCCAAAAGAGCTTAACCAACACGCACCTACAATCAATCCAACCAAAGAGCACAACTCTTCCAAATAGGCAAAAGAAATAAAAAGGTCTAGCGACTCAGGGTATTCATCCTTTTCCAAAAGACTGGCCTGGTATAAGCGCAATTGGGTTGCCAAAATCCTGCCTAAAATAACAAAACTGCTCCACAATAAACCGGCTTTAATATTAAAAATCCAGGCTCCAAAACCAAAAGCAAAAATCGAATTAACAGCAAAAAAAACCGTTTGAAAGTAGCCCCACTCAATCACCTGACGCTGAATATCCCCAGGAAACTGAAAAGACGCAAGGCCTCTGATTTTTACAATTTGCCGTGCCAATTTATAAACCAATATCAACAATGCTGAAGATTTGAATTCCTTAACCAGATCCCCCCAGGCACCAGCATGATGTCTCAACACCCAGATCATCAAACCACGGCTTAAACCCAGTTCAGAGGCAGAAAATAAATTAATCACCTTATCCGGGCTCACATTTAAGCCCGCATGCTGCCTCTTTTTCCAAAAAGCCCTGAGTTTATCAATCAATTCATGTGTACCCGACTCAGGGATGATCTTAGGATCTGCTTCCTTTTGGAAAATTGATAAAAGGTTTGCATCTCCCTCGCGGGCAAGCAAGGAGCTCACAGTCTCCCGGATCTGTGTCGCAATTTCCTTTTGACTTGAATTATCAGCCCAAAATGAAGAAGAGAAGTAAGTTAGGAATTTAGTCAAATTTCTACTGCTGCCTTTTGCATCACTTTCCTTGTTAAATTCAGCCAGAAGCTTTTTTAAAAGATCCTCAGGATTGATATTAAAGCCCCCGGGGCCCTCTTGCCCTTTTTTAAAAATGGCATTTAGAATTTTCGCCTGTACAAAAGGTTCAAATTTAAGATAGTGAGATGTCAAAAAATCGCCAAATGCCGCATCAGCCAGTAGAGACATCAGTAAATCCGGCAACAATAATCGTATAAACTTTGAAATCTCCTGATAACCTGAATCCTCTAAGGACTCAAACTGCTGGATGATTGTTTTAATCTCAATATCAGCCAGTGACTCCGAAAACAGTGCTGTAAAAAGCAAATAATTTTTGGGGCATTGACGCCAGCTGTCGCTAACCTCTTCTTGAACTTTGCCAAGAAGTGCCTTTGCTGAAATTAACCGAACACCTTTGTAACCAATATCCCCAAACAGCCGCCACTTAATTATGTCCAAAATGAGAGGATCATTGAGAAAAGCCTCAATAGAAGCATAGAATGCTTGCACACGATCTTGAGCAGAAATTATTCCAGATCGATGAGTACAATTGTCCTCCAGAAAAGACTTCAAGCCATTTTGACCACTATCATGCATCCAAAAATTTCCACTGACTTTCTCTTTTTGTCATCACTGTGCTTAAAAAGGAATATCATCCATCAAATCATCGGCAGAACCATGCATCTGAGGAGCCTCGACGATTGACTGGTCAGTTCGAGCATCAATCATTTGCAAATCTGATGACACGACTTCTGTGGTGTAACGTTCAGCGCCATTTTTATCTTCCCATTTTCTTGTTCTTAACGCACCCTCTACATATAATTTTGCACCTTTCTTGACATAGTCTCTAACAATTTCAGCGGCTTTGCCAAAAAACACAACACGATGCCACTCAGTTCTTTCCTGCTTCTCACCCGTTGCTTTGTCTCGCCAAACTTCAGATGTTGCAATGGATAAATTGGCGATAGCTTGGCCATTGGCTGTGTAACGTACCTCAGGATCATTGCCAACATTTCCAACTAAAATTACTTTATTTACCCCACGCTGCGCCATATTTGATATCTCATTTTTAAACCATGCTATTATACATGATCAAGCATAGAAAAATCCAGTACCTGGAAAATGACACCAGAAGGGTTGGCAAAACCCATTTCTTTATGGAATACTATGTTGGGTTAAGGAAAAACATAATGGCAGATTTAAGTCTTGAAGCATCTCGAGAATTTTGGAAAAACTTCTCTGACCCAAGGGTCTTTGAAGTTATTAATATCATGGAAAAAGTTGAAACATGGACACTTGATGGTAACAGTAAGATTGAAGAGGCTTTGACAAAGTTAGAATCTGCACTTGATCTTGCTGATGGCATTGAGATCACACAATATGACAAACTCGTCTACCTGGGCGCATACTTAAAAACCTCACGTGTCCTTAAGCTAATGCAGGAGCTTGACACCAGTTCCCCAGGAGCTGCATCTCGCCTTCTGGGATATGCTGAAACAGAAAACCATGAGAATGAGGCCGCCCAAATATTCATCCGAAGAAACCTGGTTTTTGAAAGACTTAGACTACTAAGCAGAATCTTTAGTTCTAAAAACTTAAAAATCATCGAAGAAGCCCTGGAGAATTATTCATGATGCAAACCGTTATCATTTCACTCATGCTAACAACGTTGGCCATTGCTCAAGAAGAAGCGGCATCAAAATACAATTTATTTGACTCCTGCGCAAACAAAGGCATCAACCCAGGTGGTGAAGCAGCTGTTAAGTGCGCTTACCGACAGTCATTGATGCAGTACTTAACAGCTCAGACCCTGACCAGTGAAGAGCAAAAAGCCATGACAGTCACTATGTCAGATTCAAGCAGCAGTAACTCTGAAACACAGGCATTGGACTCTTCCAGTACTGCAGTAACAGCACAACCCTCAAGTACTTAAATAACCTTCTAAGGATACTTCATATGTTTATAATCCTTCCGATCATCATTTTAGGGTTCACAGTACTGCGTGCTCAAGAGCCCAGTAGCAGCCCAGGCTCTTCTGACGTATTGTTTTATGACACAATGACAGGCGGAAACTCTTCCCCAGGGACCTGGGACACCACTAGCGCCACATTTAGTAGCACAGCTACTCAGGAAAAAGAAGCGACTCAATCAGCCACAACAGAAAAAACCTCGACTGAGGAATCAACCACAACAGTAACTACAGACACCAAACCAGCAGATGGGGCCCTGGTGAAAGTCGTTGAGAAAACCAATAAAATACTGGAATTCTACCTCAAACAAACCCCCTCTCTCATTCGAAAGGGAATTTATGGAAGCGAGGGACTAAGCGCCATTAAAATGAAGGCAATTGAGCAAACACTTCCTGATCCAGTTGCCGCAATGGTGAAAACACAACAAGAAATAACAGCAGCCATCAACCCTTTTAATCCAAGTGGCCAATCATTAGGAAAAGCAGCATTAGAACTTGAAAATAAAATTCGTGACTCATTTGCCGGTATAAACCTAATCGTGACAGCCGATGGGTCTAATTCCACAAACAGATATGAATACACCGCCAGACTTCTTACCAAGCTCCTCTATCCAGTTATAAAGGGGGGGAAAGGGCCAGGAACTGCTGGCCAACCAGCTACCTTAGAGGGAATCCTTGAGCAAACCAAGACAAGTGAGCAAATTCATACAGCATTTGTTAGCTCCACAACCCCTGAAGATAACATCACGCTCAACATTGACACTGGCTCTATAACGGGTGAAAAAGAAAGCGCTGCGCTAAAAGCTGCACTCAGTGATGCTAATTTCAAAAAAGCAGCAGAAGTTTTTATTTTATTAACAAATCTAAAATATAGATTTGAAAATTGTTACCAATCATTTCAAAAAGAAAGCTCTGGTGGCGCCATGGACTCTGCATCATCCGCCTCAACCGGTGGACCTCAATATGTGATTGCCAACGAAAAGGGCTTGGGTAAAGATCCTTGTAAAAAAGAAGATACTGCATGTATCAATAAATCATTGGAATGTGGACCTATTATTGAAGGAAGCTTCATGACCATCCCCGAAGCTGGTGCAGCTAAATTCGCCAATGGATGGGCACAGCTTATCACCGATACTGAATCGATAATCTCAGAAAAAATAGCCATTTCTAATCCTGGAGAAATTACAGCAACTCCCGATGGCTCTAACGCTGGATTTCTTACCTGTGAAGATTCATCAGACATAAAAAAAACATGCCAATCGATTAACTTTACCCTGGCTAAATTAACAAAGAACTTCCAAAAATCTCTCTCTCTAAAAGCTTCTGGATCAGAAAAATCAGTTTACCAGCAGGAATATAAAGAGGATTATAGTGATAGGTCTATTTTGAAAAAAATAAAACCCCATGTGGGAAATTTCAACGACAGCATGAAAGATCCTCTCAATTCCCTGTATGCCTATTTATTTCTTAAATTAGAGGACTTACTAAGCGCATCAAAATCAAAGGCAAATGCTCAACCTCTAAGCACAACCAGCCCTGCCAGTACTGAGGAGCCAGATAATAAGTCTACAAGCAGCAACGAAGTTAATGCAGGCAGCTTCCCAAGCTATGCCCAATATATCCAAAGTGAAACCTATGATACAAAAGCAGAGCAAGACACATCCATGTTAGAGTGCACAAATGTTGACGAGCTAAAACCAGATGGGATAAAAGCGATCCAAAGTGGAAATACAGTTTCTGCACTTCAGTTTATTGACAGCATTTCACAGCTGCGAAGTAAAACCAATCTTAAAATTGATGGCATTCCTATCCCGCTTGATTGGCAGGATGGCAATGGCAATAAATTTCAGATCGTTTTAGCCGCCGGAGCCTGGATACCGCTTGTCAAAAGTAAAGATGAATCTGGAAATAAATCGCTTAGTCAATTTAAGTATGAAGCCTCTAAATCTGCCAGCCTCTATATCGTTGGTAAGTCCGCTGACGTCACAGAAACGACCTCTTCCAAAAGACCCGGATTCTATCAGGATTTCGAAAATGAAATCAAATCTAAAATTGACAAGGAAACCAGTGCAATGCTTGGAAAAACAACAGCATACTCGTCGTTGCTTTACCCCTATCAGCAAAGAAGCTCTATGTACAAATTTAGCTGCACATCCCTTTCAAATAATACCGATAAAAAACAACGGACGGTCTACATGACGCCGATACAGGCCATGAAGCAATCCAGTACTTGGCGACTGAAAAATACCAACTGGAGAAATAGTATAGCCACCATGGATACAAACAACCTGCTTCGAGAAATGATATTTCTACTGGCTGAAATGAGACAAATGCAATTTGAGCAATATTTGCAAATGCAAAAAGGGAATACTCTTGCGGCCGCTCAGGTTGCAAGCTCATCTGCGGGTGCCGCTGCGGCCTCTGGCGCCATGGGGGGCTCAGATTACGTTTCAAGCTACGTAACAGGACGTAAACAAGATACCACCCCAGGCCCCGCTGCAAGTTCTGCAAATAATGCGACTGAATCAGCAACCTCAGCAGTTGGTAACATGGATACAGGTGGGACAGGAGGCGCATCTGCTCCTGCTAGCCCGCCAGCAGCTACTCCATAAAAGAATGAGTCATTTCATTCATAGCCTCTGAAATGACTCAATCACTGACTTATAAACCAGCTTGAATTAGATTTGTTTTTCTGGCAGTACACGTCCTCTTGGCGTTCGAATTAAATGACCGTTTTGAATTAAAAAAGGCTCAATAATATCCTCAATGGTGCCACGTTCTTCACCCATAACTGCAGCAATTGTATCTATCCCCACTGGCCCGCCTTTAAATTGCTCACGAATAATGGATAACATTCTTTGATCCAGCTCATCAAGGCCTTGAGAATTAATCCCCAAAGAGCTTAATCCGATCTGAGCAATCTCTTTGGAAATAACATGACTTTTAGAAACTTGTGCATAATCCCTAATGCGTCGAAGTAAACGATTTGCAATCCGAGGAGTCCCACGGGATCTTAAGGCCAACTCAAAAGCAGCAGCAGGCTCTATTGCATATCCTAAGATGGTAGCGGAGCGCTGAACAATGACAGTCAATTCCGATGCAGAATAATAATTTAAACGTTGAACAATTCCAAAACGATCACGAAGAGGCGATGTTAGTAAGCTGGCTCTTGTCGTTGCCCCAATCAAGGTAAATGGTGGCAGATCAATTTTTACTGACCGAGCTGCAGGTCCTTCACCGATCATAATATCAAGCTGACCATCCTCCATCGCAGGATAAAGAATTTCTTCAATTGATGGACTCATCCGATGAATCTCATCAATAAACAGTACATCATTAGGCCCTAGGTTTGTTAGCAATGCTGCCAGGTCCCCTGCCTTGTCCAAAATTGGACCTGATGTTTGTCGATACTGGGCCCCCATCTCATTGGCAATAATCCTTGCAAGCGTTGTTTTCCCTAAGCCCGGCGGGCCAAAAATTAATGTGTGGTCAAGAGGCTCCCCCCTGGCTTTTGCAGCTGAAATCGCAACCTGAATCTGCTCACAGACCTGCGCCTGTCCATGATAATCGCTTAAAAATAATGGCCGAATTCCAGCATCAACTAACTCATCAGGCATTGCTACGGGACTACTAATCCGGTCTTTCTCAATCATAATCACCTCACTCTGAAAGCTCTGCCAATGCCTGACGAATTAATGCAGATGTAGATAACCCACCCCCACCAATTCTTGATAAAACATCACTGACCTTATTGGGATGAAATCCAAGTTTAATCAATGCCATTTTGGCATCATTATCCTCAACAGAAATACTGGGCGCTCCAATTACGCTATCCTTAACAGACAGCACCTTGTCTTGTAGCATCAACACTATCTTTGAGGCTGTTTTTTTACCAACACCCTTAACCTGGGAAAAGAAATCGATATCTTGAGTGGAGATTGCCCGAGAAATTGCCTCCAAAGAACGGCTTCTCATGATTTGCATTGTCAACTTAGGACCAACACCCGAGACAGAAATAAGCTGCAAAAATAATGCTTTTGCTGCCGATGTTTTAAAAGCATAATGCGTTGTTATTTCATCTTTACAATAAGCATGGATATACACAGCCAACATGCTTTTATCATGAATTAAATCATAACCAGGATCAACCAAATACACCTCATACCCAACCCCAACATTGGTTTTGATAATCATAGGGTCCTGCGCCCAAATTACTTCTCCTTCAAGCCACGCAATCATGATTTTACTCCTTTCAACTGGGCATGAGTCATTGCAACTGCAAGAGCATCTGCTGCATCTTCAGCCAACAAACCGGTTAATCCAAGAATAGAGCTTGCCATGAAGCCAACTTGATTTTTCTTTGCAGCACCATATCCCACAATTGATTTCTTAACAAGCCGCGGTTCATACTCACTAATGACAATCTGATGCCGCATCACTGCTTGCATAATTACGCCACGCGCATGACACAAAACCATTAAAGATTTGACATTTCGATGCATAAACACACTCTCAATTGCACACTGATTGGGAGAATATGATTGAATAAGCTCAGCTATTGCATCAGCAAGCTGAACCAAACGAACTGATAAATCACCTTTTAACCGAATGACTCCCGACTCAACATAACTTAATCGGTCACCCACATCAATAACGGCAAAACCAACAATATGTGAACCAGGATCTATTCCCAATATTCTCACTTTCAATCCCTAACCCAAACAATTCTATTGTAGAGACTATAACTACAAATTTTCAAGTAAAGATTGCTCAATTTCGTAATTGGCATAAATGTTTTGAACATCATCTAGGTCTTCTAGAAAATCTACAAACTTCATCAATTTTTGTGCTTGCTCTAAATCACTGACATCAACAGTCTGTTCTGGCAAAAAAGTTATCTCAGCTCGTATTAACTCATAGCCTTCCTGCTGAAGCCTTATTTGAATATCATTCAATTGTGAAAAATGACACTCAACACGACAGACCCCCTGTTCAAGCTCAACATCATCCGCACCCATATCAACCAACATTTCAAATGCCTGATCTGGCGTTAAATTCTTAGCATTAAATTCAATAAAACCAACTTTTCGAAATAGAAAAGCCACAGAACCATCAGCACCCAGTGCCCCCCCGAACTTAGAAAAAGCATGACGAACTTCACCCACAGTCCTATTTTTATTGTCTGTCAAACAGGCCACTAAAACTGCAACACCGCCAGGGGCATAGCCCTCATATAGGTATTCAGAATAAATCACCCCCTCCAAATTCCCTGAGGCCTTAGCAATAGCACGATCAATATTATCCTTGGTCATATTGGCACGCAACGCCTTATCACGCACAATTCGAAGCTTGGGATTAATGTCTAAATCTGAGCCACCCTCACGAGTAGCTTGTGTAATCTCTCGCACCAGTTTAGTGAAAATCTTACCCCGCTTTGCATCCTGAACACCTTTGCGAAATCGGATATTTGCCCATTTGCTATGACCTGCCATTATACACTCTCTTCTTCTGTCAATAATTGAATACCAAGCTCAATTTGCGCCTCTATCCCAATTGCAGCTGGTGCATTTGTCAGCGGACAACTGGCTGACTGCGTTTTTGGAAATGCAATAGTCTCCCTGATTGATGTAGCACCCAGCATGATCATCACCAGACGATCAATCCCAAAGGCCAATCCCCCATGTGGTGGAGCCCCTAACTTTAGTGCCTTCAACAAATGAGGGAATTGCTCAAGACTTTCCTGCTCCCCAATGCCCAAAAGCTTGAAAATTTCAATTTGCTGATCATAATGGTGTATACGAATCGAGCCACCACCAACTTCATGACCATTGATTACCATATCATACGAACGTGAATGCCACTCAAGTGGCGTAGGCCCATCTTGTTTTGGCTGGGTGAATGGATGATGCATGCTTTGCAATTTTGACCCTCTTTGATCATTCAGTTTCTCAAACATCGGGAAATCAGTAACCCAAAAACATGACCAGTCACCTTGAAGCATATTCAAATCTTTGCCAACCTTATCACGCAAATTGGACATGGCATCATTAACAGTTGATGTAAGACCAGCACCAAAGAAGATCAAATCACCATCTTGACTCCCCATCGCCCTCACGATATTCAAACTAACCTCATCCCCCAAAAACTTAATGATTGGTGACTGAAGGCCCTCTATCCCTTTATTCATATCAATCACCTTTATATAAGCCAATCCCTTAGCGCCATAGCGGCCCACAAACTTGGTATAATCATCAATCATGCTTCGAGTTAATGAGCATCCACCAGGAACATTCAAGCCGACCACTCGTGAATGCTGATCACGGGCAGGCTCTCTAAATACTTGAAAATCACAATCTCTTACCCACTCCTTGATCTCAACCAGCCGCAGTGGGTTTCGAAGATCTGGACGATCTGAACCAGTTGTTGCCATCAAATCATCATAAGCATAAATTGGGAAAATCCCTAACTGAATATTCAACAGTTGATCAAACAAATGTTTGACCAATGATTCAGCCAGCCCCATCACATCCTTCTCTTCCACAAATGCCATTTCTATATCAAGCTGTGTGAATTCAGGCTGTCGGTCTGAGCGTAAATCTTCATCTCGGAAACAGCGGGCAACTTGATAATATCTATCCACTGCAGCAATCATAAGCAACTGTTTAAATGTCTGCGGGGATTGAGGTAACGCAAAACATTTCCCCGGATGAACACGACTTGGAACAAGATAATCACGCGCGCCCTCTGGTGTGGCCTTGGTTAAAATTGGGGTTTCAACCTCAACAAAATTTTGCTGGTCTAAAAAAGCTCGAAGGACATGATTGAGCTTTGAGCGAAATCGTAAATTATGCTGCATGCGATCTGATCGCAGATCCAAATAGCGATAAGCATATCGGGTTTCTTCATTCACCTTGGCAGCCTCATCTCTTGAAAATGGAGGCACAATGCTTTGATTTAATACCTCAAGCTCATCCACAACCACCTCGATTTTACCTGTCGCCAAATCATAATTTTGTGTGCCGTCAGGACGAGGCCTTACTTGTCCTCTGATCGAAATCACTGACTCTCTTTTTAAACCCTGCGCAATATCAAAAATTGGACCGGGATTTATAACCACTTGGACATAACCGGTATGATCCCATAAATCCATAAACAAAACTCCACCATGATCACGAACATGGATGATCCAACCAGCCAAACGCAATGTTTGATTAATATGGGCTACACAAACTTGTGCACAATACATTTGTCTCATAATTAATCCTTTTTTTGATTCTCTGGTGACCGATATACTAATGCAGAAAAATCAGGAATACCAATTGTCCCCAATGATATAATAAATTTCAATCCTTGTTCAATCGGCATGTCAACTTTTAAAGCATCAGACTCCTGAACAAATAAGATATAGCCTGATGTTGGATTTGGTGTTGTTGGTACAAATACTGTTAATAAACCCTGGTCTGAACGGGCAGTAACAAAACCAAGTGCCCACGAAGTTTCAAGGGGAAATCGTACCAAAACCGTTTCCCTAAATGCCTGACCACGCTCATCAAATATCATTTCTAAACTTTGCTTGACTGTGGTATAAATTGATGAAATCAAAGGCAACTTCTTAACAGTATATTCAAACCACAGTACAAGCTTTCGACCAATAAAATTGGTGACTAAAAGCCCCGTTAAAAGAACTAGTCCTGTGATAAAAAGAACTGAAAGAAAACTGGCAGCTGATGTAGGAAGTCCCAACGTTAATGACTTAATGGGCTCAAGATACAAGCTTTTTAAGACAAGCCCATATAAAAAATTTAAAACCCAATAAATCACCAAAAGAGGCACCCAAAATACAACACCTGTAAGAAACAACTTTTTCATACTAAATCCAAACTTGACCAATCATTATAACTATTCCAAACACAAAAAACCCTTGAAATCATAAAAATTTCACGGTTAAATGTTATTTTAGTATTAACCACATGCCTACTTCACTCCATAAAGCGATCAACCAAGCCGTTGCTCAGTACATTCAGCTACAAGGTACCACATTCTCAACATCTCTCTACCAAGACATCATTAATCAGGTTGAGCGACAGCTTATCGAGATCGTTCTGAACAAAACACAGGGCAATAAATCAAAGGCCGCGAAAATTTTAGGAATATCAAGAGTTACTTTAATTAAAAAAATTAACTTTCTTGTAATTGATTCTTAACAAAAAAAATGGTAATAGTATTTTAAGTTAAATAATCATACATCATGCTTACAAATACAGAATTCAGGCTTCAGGTTCAAAATAAAATCAATGAATTTAAGCGCATTTACAGAAGCAGTCTTTCCCCGAAATGGCGCGCAAGCATTCAACTTAACTCATTACAAATTAAACGCAAACAAATTAACCTCATGAATGACAAGGAGCTCTATCATGCTTGTCAAAATCTTGCCAACACGCTAACACATATTCAAGAAGCAAAAGAAAAAAGACACCAGGGCCTTGATGCTTTCATTAATGACCTGCAGCAAACACTTCAACATTTTCGACTATTTGAAAACATCATGATACATGAAAAATCATTCTGTCAAAAACACCTGCTAAATGTTATTCAGCATACTCAAAGCTTACAACTATCGATCAATAAACAATCTTTAGATGCCATACAAAACTCTGGAAAAACCCTAATCGAAATTGGTGATGAACAATGCATTAACCAATTAATTGAACTTATGCAGCAACATCAAGATCAATCTCGCTATTTTTCTCAACTGGCCAATTATTTTTTAAGCCTAAAGGCAGTTTACGACAACAATCCTCTTTGCCATTAAAAAAAAGCCCAGACCAACCCCTGGCTGGGCTTTTTATATCAATCAGACTTTTTTCTCAAGTTCAATTGAAATCCATTTGTTATAATTTTGTACCAAACGACCGGGCTCACTGAGCTCACCACCTTCAGATATGATACTTTGATCAAATAAAATATCCGCAATTAATGCAAATAAATCCTCAGACTGCTCATTGGCCAATGCCTTAACCATAATGTGATCAGGATTTAATTCTAATGTCGGCTTAAAATCTGGAACAGGCTGGCCGGCATCTTTTAAGATTCGTCGTAAATGCAATGTCATTTCATGATTCTCACCGACAACGCAACTTGGAGACTGAGATAGCTTTTTGGTCAACACAACATCTTTTACCCGATCTTTATAGTAAGCCTTCAAGCGATCAATAATATCAGACATTGATGCTTTGACCTGGTCATCGACCTTTAAATCATCATGGTCTAACTTGGACTGTGTGATTGATACTAGGTTCTTTTCTTCAAAACGAGATAAACGAGTGATCATCCACTCATCGATGCGATCTGTCAGCACCAATACCTCAATCCCTTTTTTCTTAAAGTATTCCATATGTGGACTGAACATGCCCGAACTATATCCATCTGCTACAACGTAAAATATGTCTTTCTGCCCCTCATGCATCCTTGAGACATAATCAGCCAAAGACTGTGTTTGTTTACCTGACTCATCAAATGTGCTTGAAAAACGAAGTAATTGCTGGATCTTCTCCTGATTTTGATAATCCTCACCAACCCCTTCTTTAATCACATTGCCAAACTGCTTCCAAAATTCCTGATAAGCCTCTTTATCCAAAGCTTTTTTATCCAGTAAATCCAAAACATGCTTGGTTGCACTTTGCTTAATCACATCAATCACGCGATTGCTTTGTAAAATCTCTCGAGAAACATTTAAAGGCAAATCATTTGAGTCAATTACCCCTCGGACAAATCTTAAATAATTTGGCAGGAACTGCTCGACTTTATCCATGATAAAAACACGCTGTACATATAATTTAAGACCACGACTATGATCTCTGTGCCATAAATCAAAAGGAGCCCTCTTGGGTAAATAAAGCAACATGCTATAAGCATAATTGCCCTCTACTTTTTTATGAATCCAATCTGCCGGGGGTTCAAAATCATTTGAAATATGCTGATAAAACGATTCATACTCTTCTTTCTTAATATCTTTTCGATCCTTCATCCATAACGCTGTTCCCTGATTGACCTGCTCATATTTTACTTCTTTCTCAGTGGATTCCTGATCTTCTTGATGCACAATCTTTTCCATAAAAACACCGCAACGAATGTGATCCGAATATTTAGTAATGTTTTGTCGCAACTGCCAATCTTGTAAAAATTCCTGATGATCTTCCTTGAGATGTAAAGTCACGGTTGTTCCAACCTCATCTCTTTCACTGGGATTGACTTCATAATTTGAAATACCATCCGATTCCCACAAGAAAGCATCTGATTTACTCAACCCTGCTTTACGTGTCAATACACTGACTTTGTCTGCAACCACAAATGCTGAATAAAAACCAACACCAAATTGACCAATCATGGATACTTTATCTTGTTCAGAATTGGCTTGTTTTAAGCTATTTATAAATGCCTTGGTGCCTGACTTGGCAATAGTCCCCAGATGCAAATCCAAATCATCTGCATCCATTCCAATACCATTATCACTGAAAGATAAGGTCCCTGCTTTGTCATCAACATGAACATAAATAGCGCCTTTCTCAAATCCTTCTAGCATCTTAGCATCTTCTAAACCTAAGAAACTGCGCTTTTCAATCGCATCAGATGCATTTGAGATCAGCTCTCGAATAAATACTTCGGGCTTGGAATACATTGAATGTGTAATCAACTGTAATACTTGATTTACCTCAGCTTGAAATGCTTTTTTTACAGCCACCTTTTTCTCCTAAATTACCTATATGAGAAATGTGGTGACATATTTACATATTTCAAGAGCTTCAGGTCAATTTTTAGCATGCCGGATCAAAGGATGCAAAATGATGCTGGGTAAAAACAAAACCCGGCATCATTTCAAGACACATCACTAAGTCCTTAAGACTCATCATCCTCAAACACATTCAGTTGATACTGATCTAACTTTTGATCCTCAAAACTTTTACGCATAAATTTAATGGCACGAATCTGGCATTGACGCACACGCTCACGCGTCATGTGTAAATCCTCCCCCACTCGCTCCAATGTTTGAGGATCATGTCCCATCAACCCAAAGCGACGAACCAAAACTTCTCGCTCAAGCTCAGGTAAGCCTTCAACCGTTCTTTGCAAAATCATTAAGAAATTTGCCTGCTCCAATGATTTAGAGGGATCCCCCTCAGATTTTTCAATAACAACATCCGATAAGGTGGTTTCGTTATCTTCATAAATCACAACATCCAATGATGCCACATCGTACTTGTAACTTAAGATTTCATCTATTTCCGCCGCTGGCTTATCGAAAATACCCTCCAAATTCTTGCCCTGCGGATCAATCGACTCTTTTGCATCAGCAACGGACTGGGTCGCACGAAGATAGGTATTCAACTCTTTAATCACATGAATTGGCAATCGAATCGTTCGGCTTTGATTCATAATGGCACGCTCAATACATTGACGAACCCACCATGTGGCATATGTGGAAAAACGGAACCCACGCTCAGGATCAAATTTATCCAAAGCATACATCAGCCCAAGGTTCCCCTCTTCAATCAGGTCATTAAAATCAAGACCCCGATTACAATACTTGCGTGCAATTTTAACCACTAACCTCAAATTGGCTTTAATCATATGCTCATAAGATGCTCTGCAGCCAGAAACAGCTTTTCTTGAAAGCTCAAGCTCTTTTTCAGGGCTTAATAGCTCTGTGCAGCCAATATCAGCTAAGTAAATTTGAGTTGGGTCAAATGATGATTCCGAGCTGTCTCGAAACGAATTGATCTTTTCCTTGATCATAACAATTCTCCAATGTTTTACACAGTCCTTGTGTATTTTCTCAGTATACCAGTAACAAATCGAAAATGCAACCCTTAAACCTCCATAAGTTGTAATTGTCGCACAATATTAACACCCAGCTTGGATAATTTTCCCTCAATATCCGCATAACCTCTATCAATATGATAAATTCTCTGAACCAAGGTTTCACCAATGGCGCAACAGGCAGCCAGGACCAAACTGGCAGATGCCCTCAAATCCGAAGCCATCACCGGTGCCGCTGTCAGAAACTCAACACCACGCACCCTTGCCTTATTACCCTGAACCTCTATTTGAGCGCCCATCCGCATTAACTCACATGCATGCATCATGCGATTTTCAAAAATGGTCTCTGTAATCAGACTTTCTCCCTCTGACACAGCCGCAAGCGACATCCACTGCGCCTGCAAATCTGTTGGGAACCCTGGATATACATTGGTACATATCGAAACAGCTTTAGGGCGCCGTTTCATAACAAGGGAAATGGTTTTTTCATCTTCATCCACCTTGATTTCAGCACCAGCCTGCCGCATCAGATCCAGCACATGTTCAAGAATGCCAGGCTGAATCCCTCTCACCTTAATCGATCCACGCACCATCATAGCGCCAATCAAATAAGTTCCAGCCTCCATCCGGTCACCTATAACGGTAAACACAGATCTGGGCGCCGTTAAAGAAGACACGCCCTCAATTTCTATAAAAGACTCTGCAACTTTTATCTTAGCGCCACAGGACACCAAGAACTCAATCAAACACAAAACCTCAGGCTCAGTGGAGGCATTTCTAAGAATAGACTTACCCCTGGCTAAAACTGCAGCCATAATTGCGTTCTCAGTTCCTGTCACTGTAATCACATCAAAATGAAAATCACAACCCTGAAGCCCGGCTTCTGGCGCTTTAGCAACAACAAATCCTTCAGACACCACAACATCAGCACCAAGAGCTTTCATAAATTTAATATGCTGATCAACAGGACGCGCTCCAATAGCACACCCACCAGGCAAAGACACTTTGGCAAAACCTGTTCTTGCCAATAAAGGACCTAATACCAAAATAGATGCCCGCATTTTCTTTACCAGATCATATGAGGCTACTGAGCAAATATCTTGCTCAACATTGGTCACCAGCAACTTATCCTTGTACTTTGCCTGAGCTCCCAAATCCTTAAGCAGAGCCAGCATGCTCTGGATGTCACACAAGGAAGGTACATTATTAATTCTAACCTCCCCCTGAACCAATAAAGTAGCGGCCATAATTGGCAAGCAAGCATTCTTCGCCCCTTCAATTTGAATTTCACCATCCCATTTTGATGGCCCTTGAATAACCAATTGCTGCATACCACTTTCTCTGTTTTTTCTCAGTGTATCGATATTTAGAGCAAGACTCAAATTAATCTCTTAAAAATTGAATCAAGCCGTCAATACCTTTTTCTTTGATGATAGGCTTATACTGTGATATATATCCCTCAACAACCATCACCCCATCGATGCTGACATCCTGAATTAACCACCGATCTTTCACACAACTTAAAATAAAATTCAACTTCACTGGCGCTCCAGATCTTGCACGATACAAAGCCTTCACCTGCGCCATATCTGCAACTTCGCTGCGCATCGGATAAAAACGCAGCTCATTCCCGCTATCAATTTGCATCAAGGCCCCCACAAACCCCTTCACTAACTGCTTGGCCATCAGTGATTTCAGCAGCTTTCTCTGATCTTCTGACATCAAGCGAAAAGCATCCATGCCAACCACACGTGCAACCACGTAATCGGCATCGGCAACATTCACAAGCCTCTCACTCACCTCCCTCATTAATTTGTCTTGGTTCTTTGAAGCCTTTGCCTGCTCAGAGACCTCTTTACTCAAGCCAATCATATAATCCCGGGGGTTCTGACACTGCCCTGCGAATAAAAACCCACAAAACGCATAACAAACCAATCCGTTTCTAATCACATGCAGCATCATTTATCTCCAAAAAATAACAACAGTTTACTAAACAGATTTTCAAGAACCACCGCTGAATTTGTTCTTAAAATCTCATCGCCTTTTCGCAAAAATGTATCTGAAAACCCGGGCATAATTGACAGATACTTAGAGCCCAGAATCCCCTCAGTATATACCCCAATGGTAGAATCTGCCGGGATCTTTAATTTAGGATCAAAAATCGTCAAAGTGACCATTGCACTGTAGGTATCCGGAACAATCACAATATCATTAACCTGCCCAACCGTCACTCCACTAATACGCACCAGGGCCCGATTTACAAGCCCAGACACATCATCAAACCTGGCTCTCAATTGATAAGCACCCAACTTTTCATCTGAAACTTGACCCGTAATTGACGACAAAAAGAAAAACACAGAAAGTCCCAAAATAAAAAATGAGCCGACACTTAAATCCATCCACCTCTTTTTAAACATCCCTTCCCCCTCAATAAAGAAATTGAGATAGCACATAATCAAGCATTAATACCCCAGCAGAAGACAAAACCACTGCTTGTGTAGATGCCTTTGCAATCCCACTTGAACCACGCTCTACAAAAGCTCCTTGATATAAAGACATAACGCCAATCCATCCACCAAAGAAAACTGCTTTATACATTCCGTATAGCACATCTACCTCAAAATAAATACTTCCAAACACCAGTGGAGTCCAAAAAATCTGACTCTCCATACCATGAAGAGTGACCGCATAAAACCATGCTGCATAGATGCTGATTGCATCAAATGCCAAAACCAATATCGGGGTTACAATCAGCAAGGCCAATAACCGCGGCCACATCAGGTATGCATAAGAATTGATGCCCCACATTAACAAAGAATCAATTTGCTCCGCTTGCTTCATTTGACCCAGTTCTGCAGCCAGTGTTGACCCCACACGCCCGGCAACCAAAAGACCTGTCACAACAGGAGAAAGCTCACGAAATAGACCGAAAGCCACAACCTGACTTAACTGCGGCAGGCTACCAAATCCCTCAAGCACTATGTACATTTGAAATGCAAAAACCAAGCCAATAAACAAAGCTGAAATACAAATAAGAACCAATGAACTAACACCGGCAATGTGTAGCTGAGATATCATCTGCCTTGGGAGTAATCTCCCATACTGCAACGCCAAAAGCAAACAGCCTATAAATCTTAAAAATTGCTCTAAAACACGCAACAGATTAAACATGTAATGTCCCATCTAAAAATGCACGAACCATTGGCAAATCAGAGCGCAAAATATCTTGAGACCCACCCCTTACTTTCACTGTTTTCTCCATCAAGACTATGGACTCATGACACAGGGACAATGTTTCCTTCACATCGTGAGACACCAGTATCATGGCAAACCCAAACTCTTGACCAAGCTCTGACAGCATATTCACCAAAGAAGCTTTTGTAATAGGGTCCTGGCCTGTAAATGGCTCATCGCACAATAATAGTTTTGGCTTTCGCAAAACAGTTGCCGCCAACACCACCCTTCGCCGCATGCCACCGGACAATTGATCAGGAAAATGTTCTGCAACATGATCTAAATTCAACTTTACCAGCACACGCATAATATTATCAGACTTTTCTTGAGTAGTCCCAGGCAAATAAAACAAAGACAGCATCAAATTATCAAAAATACTCATATCTTCCAACAATGGTGACTTTTGAAATAAAAATGACATACCTTGACGCAAAACCGTCAAATCAACTTCAGAGACAAGATTTCCAAACACAGAACACGTCTCTTCAAATTCCTCATGAAATCCAGATATAACTCTTAAAATGGTACTTTTACCAATGCCACTTGGCCCTAAAATACCCAGATAGCGACCTGCCTCAAGACGAAACTCAATATCTTTTAAAATCACCTGATTTAAGTAGCTAACACTGGCTAATTTACAATCAACAGCAATCACCACCACTCCTTTGGCATTATTTATTATTTTATATTATATTATTTTTTGATATTTTGCACACTAGGCTCAGCTATGAAATTTAATGACACAATTGAAAATATTAACTCCAAAAGAACTGCTTTGAGAGCTATTATTTGTGATGTGGATGGAGTCCTGACAAATGGGCAGATCGCTTACACTGATACAGGCAAACAAGTGCATCATTATCATGCCCTGGATGGATATGGATTTATTCACCTTGTTCAGAGGGGATTTTTAATCACCATTGTTTCAGGAAGAGACAACCCCAGTGCCATAATTAGGGGGAATGAGCTTGGAGTCACCGAGGTTCATACGGCCATTACAAGCAAAATAACCCTCATGAAACAACTCTCTCAGAAATACCAAATACCACTCAAAAACTGGGGAGCAATCGGTGATGACATTAATGATTTAGAATGCTTCCAGGCTTCAGGACTATCATTTACAGTACCCCAAGCACACCCTAAAGCCTTAGAGGCTGCTAATATTATCACATCAAGACATGGTGGCGCAGGCGCTTTTCGCGAAATCAGTGACTGGATTTTAGGTCTATGATAAACTGGATCAGACTAACTATTCTCACAAGTCAGTTTCTATGCGCTCAAACCATTAACTTCAACAATGTCTCTCTTCACATCAAAGCACCTAAAAACAGCCAAATTACTATCGATAGCTCTCAAATTATATCTTGTCAAAATTCCAACCTCTGCCTACAAAGCCCTGTCATTCTTTATGAAGAAGCAAACAGCTCATGGCGTATTGAAGCTGATGGCGGAGAAATTAATCCTGAATCAGCAGTTTTTAAAGCCACTGACGTAAAAATCACAACACCATCATGGTGGACTGCTTCGGCCAATCTAATTGAATTTGACCCTGAAAAACAATACCTATCATTGTCTGAACCTGCGATGAAAATAAAAAATTTCATCATCAAAAGCCCCAAGGCAACAGCTTTGATAAAATCTCAAAATCTAATCATCAACGGACCCTGGGAAATCACACTGGACAAATCATGAAAAAAAACTTCCTTTCTGGCCTTATAAGTTTATCACTCCTGAGTGGCTGTCAATTTTCTAATACTCAAAATGATCCTTTTGAACATTACAACCGAGCACTGTATGATGTTCATCAAGTGATTGCGCAAGAGATTTATCTGCCCATTTATGGTGCATACCAGTATATTCTCCCACTTGAAATTAGAACTGGCATTAATAATATCACCAACAACCTTCTTGAGGTTCCTAATATTATCTTTGACCTGCTTCAGGGGGATATTGAATTTGCTCTTTCTGACGCCTCTAGATTTGTAATCAACACCACCTTCGGCGTATTTGGTATTTTTGATTTTGCCAGTAACCTCTATCTTCCAAAACACCAGCAAAGCTTTAGTAAAACTCTTGCTGTTTGGGGATCGGATCCTGGCCCATTCATTGTTATTCCAGGTATCGGTGCAGGTTTCTTATCGGATCATATCAATACAGTCACACAATTTAAAACCATGACAAAACTATCAATCAACCACAATGCTTTATCCCCATCACTTTATTTAAATCAAAAACTGGGTGAAAGTGGTGATCAAACACTGCTCATTCTTAAGGCAAGCGATCCATACACCGTTTCTCGTAATATGGCCCTTCAGAAATTTGATAACTATAAAAATGCCCCCAGCTATCAGTCCCTTCAGCAAGACCTCATCGATGAGGAAATGATGCAAAAGGACTCTTAAAATGGGGCACTCAATTGATATCGCCCTTTTCGAACCGCAAATTCCTCCAAACACAGGCAACATCTTGCGTCTTTGCGCCAACACCCAATCTCATCTGCACCTCATCCAGCCAATGGGATTTGAAATCAACGAAAAAACGCTTAAAAGAGCTGCCCTGGATTATATTACTCCAAATTGCTACACCATTTATCCAGATATTGATACTTTTCTTGCAAAGCAAATCCATAAAAAAATATGGTGTGCCTCTACAAAAGCCAGCACACCATATCACAAAATTCGGTATTCGCCTGGAAACATTCTGCTTTTTGGAGCAGAAACTCACGGGCTTCCAGTAAACATACTAAAAAATTATGCCAGCATACGCATTCCAATGGCACCAGATCAGCGCTCATTAAACTTATCCAATAGCGTAGCAATTATTCTTTACCATGCACTTTACCAAAATGATTTTTTCAACCTGCGCTAATAACAACTTTGAATACAATCATTGTTACTAACGCAAGCCATCAACTATTTTTTCATATTTTCAATAGGTGACAACAACTTCAAATCCTCAACAAGCTCTCGTGCACCATGAGACTCTGTTTCTTCGAAAATATTTCCCTCACGGGCCCATTTTTCCAAAGATGATATATCAAGTCTTGCGCACATTGGCCTAACACTCCAAGTAACTTCTGCTGGAGAGCAAACGGTATCATTGTAATAAACACCGGTTGTAGAACCCAAATAACTTACTGGAGTGCCGGTGCCTGTAGGCAGCTGCTTAGGTTGATAAAAACCACCAACACGCTCATTGGCCAAAACAAAATCATCAAATTTTAGTGCTTTGGGGTCATTAACAAGCAAAAATGCTTGTGCTTCGACACGTAATTTTGGATCAGTACATCCCTCAGGGACACAAGAGCTCAGGCCTTTTCCTGGTTTTGCATCGCAAGTAGAGAATACCCAATGAACTTCAATCGTATCACCTGGTTTAACATTACCAAAAGCACCCTTGCCCTCAAATGGATCTTTTAACTCCTCTGCAGTCAATGAGTCGGCCCCATCACAAACATAACCACTTGGCTGGCCTGCTTTTGCCTTAACACTAAAGCCAGGCCCCTTGTTTTCTGCGCTGGTATGACTATGAATGTTGCAAAGATTCATTTCACTATAAGCTGGAGCAAAAGGAAAACTTTGCGGATTTTCTCCTTGCACTTTAGTAATATCCCGGGGTGACTGAGGTGCGGCAACACTACAATCAACCGAAGCATATAAAGTAAAAGGGACCAAAAACGAACATAAGGCTAAATTTTTCACAAGCATAAAAATCCTTTTTAAATGAACTTATCACTGATTATAGAAAGAGCGACCACAAATAACATGAAAACAGATGCACATTGGCCCAAAAAATCAACCTTGGTAGCAAATAAAAATAAAAATGACAGAAAAAACAAGCAATATCACATTATAAGAAAATATCGCAGGCCAAGATAAAGCAATGAACAAGCAGAGAAATTCAAAAAAATCTTTACCAATTCATCCAAAATAAAAATATTTTTATCCGTTTGTGCCATTTTTTAGCACTCTGGGGCTCAACCATCACTAAAAAATAAGCCGTTTATCTAAAAACCAATATCGTTTCCAAAAAGCACCCATCATTCCTGCTTTAACATCCAATGACAAAGCTCTTTTTCTAAGCTTTTGTCTCATACAGGTATCATGTCAAGAATGTCAGGAGACATCTGCCGGTTAATGGCCTGTATGATTGCTGATCAAAATAACAACATCAAAAAGAGCAGTCTTAACCCTCCGGCTGCTGTGATTTTGGAACTTGCTAAGTAGATCTTGAAGCCCTCATGGCTATATTATCATGTGATTTGATAAGAAGGCCCCTCACCACCCTGGGGGGGAACCCACCTGATGTTCTGCCCAGGATCTTTAATGTCACATGTTTTACAATGTATGCAGTTTGATGCATTAATCTGAAGCACCCCATCTACAAGCTCATAGACATTTGCCGGACAATACCTCCCCTCAGGAAAATCATAAAGAGGAACATTAACTTCGTAAACATTTTTCTGATTTTGAATTTGAAGATGGCAAGGCTGATTTTCTTCATGACGGGTACCTGTCATTTTTAGCATGGTCAAAAGAGGATAAGTAAGCTGATGATCTGGCTTTGGATACTCAATAACGGTGCAATCTTTTGCCGGCTTTAACTGCATGTGGTCTTCCCGCAGTGAAAAAGTCCATGGCTCTTTGCCTCTAAACACATAAGTTGACAGTGCAGAATAAAGCATGCCCCAAGTACGGCCTTTATAAAAAGAAGGGCGAATATTTCTCACTTGATACAAAGAGCGGCCTATTAAGTCATCAGTGCGCACAGCCTGATCAAATTGCTCAAGCCGTCCATGCATTAGATGTTCTGCAGCCATTACCCCTGAGCGCATGGCATAATGAATGCCTTTCAATTGCCCAACATGCAAGAACCCTGCTCCACACCCAATCAAAACCCCCCCAGGGAAATTCAAACAAGGAATGGCTTGATACCCTCCCTCATTTAATGCACGTGCCCCATATGCAATCGGCTTACCACCTTTAAGCATCTGAGCAAACAAAGGATGCTTTTTAAGTTTTTGCAATTCTTGAAACGGGTTCAAATAAGGATTTGGATAATCAAGCCCAACCACAAGACCAATACTCAACAAATTTTCTGACCAATGATAACAAAACCCACCACCATAAGTGTCTGATGTCAAAGGGTGCCCTAAGCTATGAATCACCAGACCTTTTTCATGTTGAGATGGATTAACTTGCCACACCTCTTTCAGCCCAATCCCATAGTTTTGCGGGGCATGTTCCAAATCAAATTTCTTAATTACCTGTCCTGTTAAATGACCTCGACAGCCCTCTGCCAAGATAGTGACCTTTGCCCGCACCTGAACACCAGACTCATATTTTGCCTTTGGCTGATGCTGACGGTCTAAGCCCATATCCCCTGTTTTAACACCAATAACCACATCATTTTCATAGCACAATGATTGCGCGCTATAGCCTGATAGCATCATAACATCAAGGGCCAGTGCCTCTTGCTCCATATAGCGGCACAATTTAGACAAACTAATAATCACATTCCCCTGATTATTTAAATCTGGGGTTAGTGGAAGCTTATAATGAGTTGACCGACCAAGGTAATAAAACGCATCTTTTGTCACATCAGTCGCAAAATCCCCCAGTGAAGCCTTCCAGCCTGGCAATAAATCATTAATGATCACAGGATTTAAAATGGCTCCAGACATGATGTGATCACCAGCACTGCCGCCTTTTTCAAGGACTGCAATACTTTTTTCAATTCCCTGAGCTTTCGCAATTTGCGCCATTTTAATCGCACATGAAAGGCCAGCAGGCCCTGCGCCAACAATAAGTACATCCACTTCAATCATTTGATCCATCTTCCATATCCTTCTTCAACTAATATAGCGAAATAATTATTAACTTTGCTATACTAATTTCAGGAGTTTATAATGAAGATACTTGTTTGTTTGAAAAAAACCTTGGACTATAACGTCAATCCTCAAATTGCACCTGATCAGCAAAGCATCGTAGAGACAGGTGTTAAAATGAGCACCAACCCTTTTTGTGAGATTGCCTTAGAGGCTGCAATACAACTTCATGAGAATAACCCTACAATTGAAACTCATGCTCTTTGCATAGGCCCTGAATCTCACCAAGATATTTTAAAACGCGCACTTGCGATGGGGGCGCATCATGCACATTTACTTAAGTGTGAACACCCTCTTTCAACATTAGAAAAAGCACAATTGCTAAAAACATATATAGAAAACCATCCTTATGATCTTGTTTTGATGGGCAAACAATCGATTGATCAAGACCATAATCATATCCCACAAATGCTCGGCGCTTTGTTAAATTGGGACACAGGATTATTTTGCTCTAAAATCATGTTAAATAACGACCATCTTACGGTAGAACGAGAGATCGATGAAGGGCTTTGCCAGCGCAATATTATGCTGCCCTGTATACTATCCTCTGACCTAAGACTCAATCAACCCCGTTTTATCTCTCTTCCTAAAATCATTCAAGCCAAAAATAAGCCCGTTGCGATTATACAAGCAGACTCTTTATTAAAAGGCACAGGGCCAAAATTAACTCGAACCAAGCTGGAGCTACCCCCTGCGCGGAAAAAGGGCACTACCACCAATGACCTGTCAGAATTTCTATCACAGCTCAAGGAGGTCTTAAAATGAGTAAGTTCCATATTATCATTACCCCTCAAACCAATGAGTCTCAACTCATCAATGCACTGGCTTGTGCTGCAAGCAAAATGGGCGCAACGGCCATAGATGGTATTTATATCAAGCGCTTGCAAGATCCTGGCTTAAAGCCAATATTGAGCAATATTAATCACATCACAACTTATGAAATCAGTCAAAGCACATCCATCACAGCACAGCAAGTGATGGAGGTTCTTGGCAACATTCCAGCACTGGACTCATTAATCACCATCAGCAACACATTGAGTAAAGAGTGGCTACCGGCATTTGCAGCGCTGAATAACATCATGCCAATAACCGATGTGATCGACATTAAAAATCAGACTTTTAAAAGACCCATATTTGCAGGAAACCTTATTGAAACACTTGAAAACAACCAAGAAAGAGCCTTAATTAGCATCCGACCCCAGTTCTTTAAAGCACCAACCAATCCATCCAATACCTCATTTAGCAACGTTTCATTTTCACCGAAAAACACCTCGTCTGAATCTCTTTTAAGCACCGACATTTCAGATTTGCCTGATTTACTGACTGCAAAAAAAGTAGTCTCCGGTGGCCGTGGACTTGGATCAAAAGACAATTTTGTTAAAATTCATCAACTGGCTAAGCAGCTGAATGCTGCCGTTGGTGCATCAAGAGCGGCTGTTGATCTTGGATACATTTCCAACGAACATCAGGTTGGTCAAACAGGCAAGATTATCGCTCCGGATATTTATATTGCTTTTGGTATCTCCGGTGCAATTCAACACTTGGCTGGCATCAAGGACTCTGGAATCATCATCGCGGTCAATAAAGATCCTGATGCCCCCATTTTTGAATTTGCTGATATAGGTTATGTCGGAGATTTATTTGAAGTGATTCATGCACTCATGACATGAAAATATCTCAAAAGACTTGTAACTTATTATTTTAATAACAAATCTCAATCATTAAAATTTGGTATTATATCCGAGCTCCTTTAAGCGCTGCTCCAAAGAAGGATGTGAAGAAAACCACTGACTGATATTCAACCAATTCTGAAAACCTGACATCCTGGGATCATATAAATATGAGCTACTTCGAAGACTCTCATTGGGCATATTGGCGTATTCATCACCAAGACTTGCCTGTGACTGATGCTGCTGATGAATTTTAATCAATGCACGTGCAAGCGGTTCATTTTGACGTGTTAACTCTACTGCTCCGCTGTCTGCCATAAATTCTCTTGATCGGCTTAAAAACATACCAAGTGCCATAGTAATAAAAGGAATTAAAATTCTTAAGGCAAGCACAACCAACAAAACAGGCAATGCCCCACCTTTTTCTTTTTGCTTAGACTCCCCACCGTAAATAACTGAACGAAATATCACATCAATCAAAAACAACAGCAAACCTGACATTACAAAAATACTGCTTGACAACCGCACATCCTGATTACGAATATGAGTAATTTCATGGGCAACAACAGCCTGAAGTTCATCACGATTTAATGCATCCATCAGCGGACGCGTAATGACAATCGCTGCATTTTTCTCATTCCAGCCCGTGGCAAATGCATTCATAAATGCACAATTTGCAATATAAACTTTTGGCATATAGTTAAGACTAGCAGCAATTTTCATCTCTTCCACAATTCCATACAGGACCTTGTCTTCCTGCTGATCGGACTGTGCCTTTATTTCATGATAATCAAGGCCCTGAAGCATCATGCTTTTTGCAAAAAAACGACCTGCAAGATACGAAGAGAATGCCAAAGTTAACATAAAAATAACAGTAACGGATATCTCAAATTCAGTAGAAAATTGACCCTCAGAGTAAAGATAGATCCAATCAATTACCGTGCCCAAAACAGCATAAATCAGAAAGAAAGCAAGAATAACCCAGCGGGTTCTGGCCTTATTCTTTTTAGCAATGCCTCGCCAATCCCCTCTCATCAGAATTTTACCGTGTATTCATCTTTAGATTTAGCATCATCTTCAGATAGTTGCCAATATACAAAATCAGGAAATGACTGTGCAAAAAATGAGCATACCACATTATTTGGGAATGTGAGCTTATAGGCATTAAATCGCTCAATGCCATCATTGTATGCCTGCTTGGAAAATGCCAATTTATTTTCAGTATTAGAAATCTCATCTTGCAACTTCAAAACATTTTGATTTGCTTTTAAGTCCGGATATTGCTCCATCACAAAATTAAAACCAGATGCAATTTGCGATAGCTGGTTTTCAGCAGCAATTCGCTTGGTCTCATCCCCTGCGGCACGAGCACTTTGTGCTTGATTACGAAGGGCCACCACATCCTTTAATGTTGTTTTTTCATAATCCATCACTTCTTTGACTGTACTAATCAATGACTCAAATACCTTAAAGCGCCGATCAAGCTGCACATCAATTTGCTTTGCATCATTGCGAACGGCTTCCCTCAAGGCAACCAGTTTATTGTATACAGCAATCACATAAAACAATATCAAGCCAATGACCAATAAAAATATTAACCCCATGTCCATTCATCTTCTCCAAATTTCTTGCTTATTATAACAAATTTCAGTAAATTTGGACGGTGTTTAAAAAAGAAATTTTCTCATGATATATGATTTTCTACTTGATCCCACACATCATGGCTTTAAAACTTGGTTCAAAAATACCAAAAAAAATAACCGCCCTTGTATAAATCATATCAACATGCCAACACGAATGCTCTTAGAATCAATTAACTCCATTGATCATCAGCATCCTTGCATCAAACACTTTGAGAAAAAACCCAATTGGCCTTGCCTAACAAGCAAAGATTTTATGCCCAAAAACCCATGCGAATTGTCATTTCCATTAATGATTGGCGGTCCCTGCAGCCTTGAAAGCAAACAGCAATTAACCCAAACGATCCATCAGCTATATCCCATAACAAAATATATTCGAGCTGGCATTTATAAACCCAGAACCAATGCCCATCAATTTCAAGGGTTAGGGCCAGCAGGTGTTGAGCTTATTCATGACTTGAAACAAACACATCATTTTCAACTGGTTAGTGAAATCACCTGCCCCAGCCAAATCGAAGGCATGTCTATGATTTGCTCAATTTTCCAGGTAGGAACACGAAACATGAGTAATACTGCTCTACTTAAAGCCTTAGGACAAACTGATTTACCCATTATTCTAAAAAGATCGTTAAGTGGAACCTACGAAGAATGGCTGCAAAGCGCCGAATACATAATTAAAGCAGGAAATCCGCAGGTCATTCTATGCGAAAGGGGCATTCGTACATTTGAGCCAGCGACAAGAAATACCTTCGATATTAATGCCATACCCTACTTAAAGGCCAAAACCAACCTACCAATCATCGCTGATACTTCACATGGTACTGGCCATCGTCATTTGGTTGCCCCGATCGCACTTGCTGCAATCACAGCCGGCGCCGATGGACTTCTGATTGAAGCACATCCAACACCTTTGACCTCAATAACAGATGCCAATCAGGCCCTTAGCATTGAGGAATGTAGTGCTTTATTTAATCAAGCTCAGGCTCTGGTTGATTTTTTGGAATCAAATAATACCTAGACCCGGCCATATAATCATATAATGTGAGACGTTGACGATTAAAAATAATAAATACAAAAAAAACCGAAAACATAATCCAATATAAATAATATCGAATCAAAAAATACCATTTTGGCAAATCTGTCTCGTTTCTAATTCCTATGCGTAAAATGCCCATGCCAATCGTTTGACAAGCACTCGAGCACATCATGGGGCCGAGAATGACAGATGTAAAGATGCACATGGATATTAGATACTGTACGTTCTCTGAAGCAGCCCTTATTTCAGGATAAAATATTGCACTGGCATTAGAAATGGTTAGAAAAAAAGCAAGGTCAATGATAAACGCTGCAATCCTTCGAAAAAAACCAACTCTCATCTGCGCCTCCTATTAATTGAAAAAATGACATAATATGCTAGTATAGCTGTATGAATAAACTCACTCAATACATCAAAACCCCAGAGCAAATTGAAAAAATGCGAGTAGCAGGTAGACTGGCTGCAAAAGTACTAGAAATGATTGCCCCATACGTCATAAAAAACGTCACCACGGAAGAACTTGATCAACTCTGTCACAACTACATCGTTAATGAACTCAATGCAATACCCGCCTGCCTAGGATACAGAGGCTTTCCAAAATCAATCTGCACATCAATTAATCATGTGGTCTGCCATGGCATTCCCAAGGATAAAAAATTGAAAAATGGTGATATTGTTAATATTGATGTCACCGTCATCAAAGATGGTTATCATGGAGATACCAGTCAAATGTTTATGGTTGGCAATGTTCTTCCAGTTCATCAAAAATTATGCACAGTTGCTCAGCAGGCTCTATACAAAGGCATCAAAATGGTGAAACCTGGTATCTCACTTAGAGCAATCGGTCGAGAAATTGAGCAATTTGCAAAATCACATCATATGAGCTCAGTGAGAGATTTCTGTGGTCATGGTATTGGTTCAGAATTTCACGAAAATCACTTTCAAGTTTTGCACTATGATGACCCAAATGCAGAACATGACATCCTGCTTCCAGGTCTAACATTTACCATTGAGCCGATGATCAACCTAGGCAAGCATCATGTTCGCATTTTATCTGATAACTGGACTGCTGTGACAAAAGATAAAAGCTACTCTGCACAATATGAACATACCCTACTTGTCACAAAAACAGGGGTAGAAATTTTGACACTCAGGGCAAATGAAGAGATCAACCTCTAACATGAATGAGGGCGGACCCATCACGGGTCACTTCATTCACAAATTTTGCATCTCGATAACTTTCCACAAGGGCATCTTGCGAGCCTTCCATGCTAATAAAATTAGTAGCCCTCACTTTCAAAAATGACTCATCTTTGGCACTAATCCAGGCAGATTCAGCAACAACACCAGAGGCATCAACCTTGCTTTTGCCTGAACCGGTCATAAAAAGTCGCTGAACTTGTCCACCAACTTTGACTTTCCCATTTGAAATAACCAATTCTAAATGAGGAGAAGTAATCCAATATGCCTCAATACTTCCTGATCCTTCACTTTCAATACGGGCAACATTACTAACTTGAGTTAATTGAATAGAGCCACTGCTGTCAGAATAAACATGAAGACTCCCTGGCTTTATGTTACTTGAATATACCGATGATGACCCATGCACATTCAGGTGTTGTAAATTTGCAAATGCATCCTTGGCAAAAATAGCGACTTTTACAGGCTTATTTGAGCTAAAATCTGTTTTTATCATTAACTTGGAGCCAACACGATCAATCACCACTCCCAATTGCTCACTGCTCATGCTCCTGTCTTGCTTTTGCAAATAAAGTTGAACAGCACCTTTAACATCAACTTGACTAATCCCTTCAAATGAGACATTTGCAACAACTGATGACATGACCAAAGAATAAACAAAAATCCATCTTAATTTCATTTTAACTCCTAGCTTGCAGGCTCACTTCAACACGATATTGCATCATTGATGCTTTAACAGACTCAGATTGTAAATCCGCATCCGTATAACTCTTACCTTCAATTTTTATACGTTTCATATCCACGCCTTTTGCCCAGAAAAAAGCAGCAACAGACTGAGCCTGAGCTTCACTTAATTTCTTAACAGCATCCTTGTTCCCCACTGGAACACCGTATGCTGTAACTGTGATATTTAGGTTTGAAGAAAGACCCTCAATGACATCCATGGCGTCTTGAAGAATATCTCGGGAGCCGGGCTTTAACTGAGCTGTGCCAGGAGAAAATAATGCCGAAGACTGCAGTACAATCAAGGTTTGATTATATGAATCCATAACCTTAATTTTTTGTACCGGCTGCAGTGACTGATACGCCTCTTCAGGTGTATAAACCTGGCAGGCTGTTAATAAAGCAGTACCTAGTAATAACGCGATTGATTTCAAATTCAATTTTTCCACATCCAAACCCTATGGTAATCTCCATCATTGTAACGTAATCAATGCTCAAAATCTAGGCGTCAAATGACATAAACCTTGGTTTTATCCCAACCCATTTCTTGAACGTACCCACAGTTGGTTACCAATAACATAACCGCAATTAATAACTTCCACATCACCGATCTATCCTGCTTAAAATCAATACCCGATCCCTGTCGGCCATGTCTTTGACCACCTGGACCTGCCAGCCATAATCCCTGGCTAATTGAGAAACAGCACTTGCCTGCTCAAACCCTATTTCCAAATACAATCGCCCCCCTGGGCGAAGATACTCAACCGCTTGACTGATTAATCTATAATAAAACGCCATCCCAGCATCAGCAGCAACCAATGCAGAAATCGGATCATCCATTAAATTCTTTAAGTGGGGGTCTTCACATGACAAATATGGGGGGTTGGCCACAATAACATCAGCATGGTTAAATGGCCATGGCTCAAAGCAATCTGCCTGTAATGCTTTTACACGCAAGCCAAGCTGAAACTTAGCAATATTCGCAGCAGCATTCTCACATGGGGCCTCATACTTATCCAGCAACAAGACTTGAACATCTTTGCGACGCAGCGCCAGCGACAGCCCAATACAGCCTGTACCGGAGCACCAATCAATCACCAGGGCTGCCTGCGGCAATACCACAGCCTCAACCAAAACCTCTGTATCAAACCTGGGAATTAAAACATGGTCAAACACCAAAAAACAATGCCCTGAAAAATAAGTCCACCCCAAGATTCGAGCCAGATGCACGCCCTGAACAAGCAGAGCGAAAATTCGATTGGCCTCTTCCGTCTTTTCAGCAAATGCTTCTAAATGCTCAAGAATCATCTGCGCCCAAATGTTAGGCTTTTTTAGTGCCTGAACTTGACCAAATACATGCAGATACAAATCAAGATCAATCATCTAACTGGCTAAGCTGGTCCGCTTTATCCTCTTGTGCCAAAGGGTCCACCAACAACTCCATTTTCCCAGAAAGGATTTCCTCAAGTTGATATAAGGTCAATGAAATGCGATGGTCGGTGATTCTAGACTGTGGAAAATTATATGTGCGAATTCGCTCAGAGCGATCCCCAGAGCCCACCTGAAGCCTCCTTGCCTGGGAACGCTCCGCATGCTGCATCGACCGCTGTACATCTAATATTTTAATACCAAGCAACTTCATCGCCTTGGCCTTATTCTTATGCTGGGAGCGCTCATCCTGGCACTCAACCACAATCCCTGTTGGCAAATGCGTGATCCGAACTGCTGAATCTGTGGTATTAACATGCTGCCCACCCGCCCCCGAGGAACGATAAGTATCAATTCGAAGTTCTGAAGGGTTAATATCAACTGAGGTAATCTCATCAGACTCTGGCAAAATTGCCACTGTACAGGTTGATGTATGAATACGCCCCTGAGACTCAGTAGCCGGGACTCTTTGCACACGGTGCGTTCCTGATTCATATTTCAAAACAGAAAACACATCCGCCCCTTTAATATGACAAATAACCTCCTTTAAGCCACCCTGCTCAGCAGCTTGCTGACTTATTATTTCAAATCGCCACTTTTTTGCCTGGGCAAAGAGCTGATACATCCGCAGCAAATCAATCACAAATAAAGCAGCCTCCTGTCCACCAGCACCTGCCCTGATTTCAAGATACACATTTTTATCATCATCCGGATCCTTGGGCAATAACATCATCATCAGCTCTGTGCTCATAAGCTCTGCTTCATTTTTAAGTTCATCAATCTCGGTTTGGGCCATTTCAACAATCAATGTATCAGTGTCTACAAGTAATAATTGATTTTCATCAATCTGTGTCATTAAAACCAGATAAGACTGATACGCCTGGACCAAACCACTGATGTCTTTTAATTCCTTATTCACCTCTTGATAGCGCTTAAGACCTGACTCCGAGGACATATTAATCCCTGGAAACTCCTCAATAAGCTTCTGATGCTTTTTTAAAATCTGATCTAACTTAGATTTAATTGATGGCTTCATCACAGTATTCCTTAACGCTAGACTGTTCCTGAGAGAAACATTCATCATCTAATTGCACTAATTTTCTAAGAAAGCAGGTTGGCTCATGCAACAGCTGGTTCATTAATCGCTCCATTTCCACATCCAAAACTTCTGACAAATCTTGCCCTAATCGCACAGATTGGAGAATATGAGCAAGCGACTGCTTTTTCAAAATGACCATTTGGTTTCGAAAATCTGTAATGATTTTTGAACGAGAGGCCACCAACCATTGCTGATATACTCTGATCGCGGCTTGACGCACTAGCTGGCTAGCATGCACTAAAACCTCTTTGCGCTGTACCTGTATTTTCTCAAATATACCGCAAACTGCGTCCATATCAAATAGAAAAACATCATCAATGTTGGATATCAGCGGATCAACGTTACGAGGAACTGAAAGATCCACAATCACCTTTAATCCCGATGATTCAGCCAAATACTGATGAAGAATGAATGGTTTAGCAGAAGCTGTCGCACATATAATCGCATCTGCCCAATGCAATGATTGCTCAAGCTCTTCCATTTGCATAATTTCAACATCAAACTGTGACTTAACCGTCATCAATGGTCCCAACGAGCGATTTATAACCCTAACGCATCTGAACTTATCAACCAAACGTTCAAGGCACATCGTGCCCATACTACCTGCACCAATAATCAGGAGCCTACAGCAAGAAAAGTCAGAAAAAACCTGCCTCATGGCATGTTCAATCGCCTTAATTAAAGAATAGCCCTGCTCATTTAAACCTGAGTTAAAACGAATTTTCTTTACCTGAGCAAAGCTATTTTGCATCAGTCCTTCAAGCTGCTTAACTGGCCAACCCACCTTTTTTGCAACATCTAATGCATAACGGATCTGACCAAAAATTGGAGACTCGCCCAATACAGCCGAATCAAGTCCACATGCAACATGAATTAAATGATTAATCGCTGATTGATTTTCATGCACATACAATACCTGCTGCTGCACAAACTGCTGCAACCAGCTTCGAAAAAAGCCAACGTCCTGCGCCAAAAGCAGCCATTCCAGGCGGTTGCATGTTGCCAAAGGAACCAACCCCTCTATTTTCATTTGCTTGCAAAAAGCTTCCTTGTCTGGCAAATTGTTAAAGACATGCCAGAGCTCTTCACGCGCTGATATCTTAGACGTGTGAATACTTAGGCCGACGACATAAATGTTTTGACTGGTTCTAAAATCGTTCATGGCCTCAATTTTATCAAAAATGAAACAAAAAAACACCCATCTTGCTCTAATCATGTGTTATTTATTATCGCCCTTTGGACTGGCCAAAAACTGCCCAGCCATCTGGAATACGCAAGGATCATTAACCATCCAGGGCAGCTCAGTGAATTTCAACTGGGAGCGCATGAATGATTGGTTCTATGCTGACATCAAAGGTCCGTTTAATATTAAAATTGCCAGCATCATCGGCAATCTGAATCATGCAATCTGGACAACCCTATTTATAAAAAAACAAACCCCTAGCAATGAGCTATTAAGGAAGATTATTGGAACCCCATACCCAATGATTGATTTTTTTAACATTCTTTGCGGAGCAAAAAGCAATATACTTAAAACACATGAATCAAATCAGCAGGTCAGATACTCTAATTCGAATGTCACAATCATTGCTAAGGATTTTCATGCAATTGACAAGTATAGAATCCCTTTTGAAATTGAAATTAAAGGACCTGGTTATCAAACCCAACTCTTGATTCATCATTATGAAATTGGCCAGGCCCCATCCATTTTATCAAAAGCACCCCAAACTCAAATAAAACATACAAAGGAATTGCAACGATCACCTGTGCGATCACATCAGGCGGAGTCACAATCATCCCAATAATCAAAGCCAATAAACATGCGTATTTACGCCCTTGCTGACATTGCTGCAAACTAATAATGCGCATCCTGGCAAGCGCCAGCATAAAAATGGGTAACTGAAAAAAAAGCCCACTTCCGGCCAATAGAAGATAAATCATATCCAGAACCCCCGCCACATCCACCCATTGCGTCACAAACACAATCGACCACGCCTTTGCAATTTGGATAAGTTCTGGTAATAAAAAAAACCAGCCCAGTCCAGCTCCCAAGTAGAACATCATGCCAGAGGCCATCAGCAATCGAAAAGCAGCCAAGCGCTCAGAAGGATAGAGTGCTGATCGAATAAATCGCCAACATTCAGCCAGCCAATATGGTAACAGCAAGAACCCACCGAGCACAAATGCGAGCTTAATTTGCACAACAATAGGTGAAAAAACATGGGTAAATATCAAATGGGGAAACAAATCACGAACCGGTTTAAGTATAGCCCCAAGAAAAAAATCGCCTCGATAAATCAAAGCAAAAACCACAATGGCGTATACCGAAATAGATCGGATAATTGATGAGCGCAGCTCATCCAGGTAAATCATGATGGCTCATCATCCAGTGCTTTCTTAAATCCCTTGATGGCTTTTCCCAAATCACTTCCCAAGTCCTTCAGCTTATCTGTGCCAAATAACAATACTGCAATCAAAAAGATCAGAATCAATGACCCCATGCTCACACCGCTTAAACCCATCTTCTTACTCCTTCCATTAAAAAACCCTAGTTCACAGGCTGAAATAGATATTTCAAACTTGCGCTTGGACTTAGCCAACCCATCGCATAAGAGCCCAAAATCACCATCAAACAAACAATTGAAATACCTATGCGCCAAGTTAGATCCCTCACCATCTTATCTGGTTGATCCGAAGATTTAAACAACAGTCCAAATGCTGCACGAATCAAAAAAAATACCGCTAAAATAAGTAAGGTAATCAATAAAATTCGCATTATCATCTCCATGCCTTTCACAGCATATCAGAAAAATTATCGGTTTTCAGCCACTGCGTCGATTTTTGGTTAAATACCCTCACAGCCCAGGCGGAAATGGCGATTTCATTTGACAAAATATGAAAAAATTTTTAGGATTTGCATATGAATTTTCGTCTAATAAACCACATTTTCTGCTTAACTTTTATTACCATCGCTCTAATGTTAAGTGGTGCTTTAATGATACACTTGGGTTTTTGGCAATTGAACAAAATTCAAGAAGAACAAACCATCTTTAATAAACTCAGTGGATTAAGTGCACCAGAAACTTCCATCAGCGATTTCGCCTTCATTCGAACCAGCGGAAAACTAGTTGAAAATACTCACGGATCCTTCTATCAAATCAAACAACCACATCAAATTGGATACGCCCACTTTGCTCTATTCAAAACTGCAAATTTTAATGATCTTCTGGTTTTATATGACTGGAGCCCAACCCCAACATCACAAAAACCAATTCCAATCACAGTTGAAGGTAAGGCCCTGCCTTTCCAACTCCTTTATAAACAAAAAATCATCGTACCAGAGACACAAACTTGGGAAAATCTGCTGCAAAATCGTATGCCTACACATTTTATTGTCAGTACACATTACCCAAATCTCTCGCATTTCCAGCTGTTTTATCAACCCAAGCTTGCAACACATTACAACTATGCTTTTCAATTCTTCTTAATCGGAATTACACTCAACATTCTTGCAGGCTACGTTTTTTATCGGAAAACCCAATGATCAATCGCAAATTTAACACCCCTTTTTACATTGTTTTATCTTTTATATCTCCGATCGTTCTCGCTTGGATCATGAGCCAAACCAAGTTTGCCACCGATCCATCTGCAACCACCAATCATGGCATGTTAATTAATCAAGAATCAAACTGGTTACTGAGCGAACTTAAAACCCCCAAAACCAAAATGTGGAAAATTATTGCCCTGACATCAGAACCCTCTCAATGCCAAAGAATGCTTGAGCATGCTGATGCATCTATCATTCTACTTAACGAACAAGCTAAAAGAGTCCATTTATTCACATCGGATATTTGTCAAAATATCAAAACTCAAAGCCCTTCTTCCACAATGAATACAGCAGCCATTACCAACAACCTCACTACATTCTTTCCAAAATTGACCGAAAGTTCCTACTATGAACTAATCGTTGATCCACAAGATCATGTCACATTGATCTATACCGACAAACACGGGCAAAAAGATCTTATGAAGGACCTGCAGGTGCTGCTAAAATATTCAAAGGTGGGCTAATGACTCGCAAACAATTTTTCTATTTACTCATCACCTTCTATGCACTATTTGTCGTCATGCTTGGGGCATATACTCGACTGAGTGATAGCGGACTTGGCTGTCCGGACTGGCCTGGGTGCTATGGGCAAATTACAGTCGCCAGCACCAGCACTGCTATCCAAAAAGCCAACTCTTTATATCCTAATGCCCCGATAGAGCAGCGAAAAGCATGGCCAGAAATGATTCATCGGTATTTTGCAGGATTTCTTGGCATCCTGATTATAGGGATGAGTTTATTCCGAATCAACCGAACAAGAAAGCAATATGAAGATTTAAGCATCATTCCTGTTCTCCTTATTTTTTTAGTCTTATTTCAAGCACTGCTTGGTAAATGGACTGTTTCATGGGCACTCCATCCTTTGGCTGTAATGCCACACCTTATTGGTGGCATGCTCATTACAGCAGTATTGTTCTGGCAACTACTGGGCATTTCTCAGCGCCCAACCATCAGCCCCTGTAATAACCTTACCGTATTCTTATCGTGGCTTTTATTTATTTTTGTACTGACCCAAATTGCGCTAGGGGGATGGACCAGCAGCCAATATGCAGCACTAAGTTGCCCGGATTTTCCATTTTGCAAAGGCAGCTTATGGCCAAAAATGAGCTTCAGCGAGGCTTTTTCTAGCATCCCTTCACTTGCAAATTATGAGGGAGGTGTCTTAAGCACTGAAGCAAGAACAGCCATCCATGTCTCCCATAGAATTGGAGCGCTGATTATTGCTGGCATCACTGCAACACTGAGCTGGCAATTATTCTCAAAAAATTCAATCGATTACAACCCACATGCTATCCGCATTGTTATTCTGCTAATTTTTCAGATTCTTTTTGGAATTGCCAATGTTATTTTGCAATTACCCATCCTCATCGCAACCTTACATAACGCAATCGGTTGCTTATTTCTTTTATCAATCACCGCCCTACTTTATGACATTCATTATGCAAAAGCTGATTCAGCCCTATCTAAAAATCAGTAAATTTAAAGTCATCCTACTGATGCTAATCACTGCATGGATGGGGGTTTTACTGGCCCCAAAGCCAGCTGGATGGTCAGAAATGCAAACCATAACCGCCTTAATTGGCATTATGCTAATTGCAGCAAGCGGCAGTGCCATGAACCATTTGGCAGAAATTGAAGTGGACCAAAAAATGGCCCGGACTCAAAAACGTCCTTTAGCCACAGGAGAGCTCTCCTCAAAACAGGTGATCATTTTTGCTACACTGTGCCTACTTATTGGGTCAATTGTACTTCATTTTTTTAATAACACTCAAACCACCCTATTATCAATTTTAACAATGCTTGGATATGGCGTGGTTTATACCCGATGGCTTAAACCTGCAACATCACAAAATATTGTTATTGGAGGCCTATCTGGCGCACTGCCTCCTTTATTAGGATGGACCAGTGTAACAGGTCAAATTTCTGCTGAGCCTTTAATCCTGGTTTTAATTATATTTACCTGGACCCCTCCCCACTTTTGGGCACTTGCAATCAACCGAATCAATGACTATGAAAAAATTCACTACCCGATGCTTCCTGTAACACATGGCATCAGCTATACAGCAACTCATATTACCCTTTACAGTATTTTACTGATCATCAGCACACAGCTTCCTTTTGTGATCGGGATGAGTGGAGCCATTTATCTGATAACCGCCAATATTCTTAACATCTTTTTCTTTACTGATGTTGTACTGCTTCAGCTTGACCCCTGTGCAAAAAATGGCAAGCGTGTTTTTTACCACTCAATTTTATATTTGTTTTTATTATTTATAATGATGATTTTAGATTACCATCTGCCGATGAAGCTGGTTATTTACTAATGAAACCAGACATCAGTGATTATCAAAAGAACAATGACACAAGCTGGGCTCTTGGCTATGATAAACGCCATTTAATCCAAACCCCCAATTGGCAATTTTATGTCGACTATCGCTCACTGTCATTCTCATCCATTGAACAAAACCCTTTTTTTAAATTATTCAAAAACACAAGCAAAGAACTAAAAATATGTGATGCAAGTGCTGGGCTTGGCCGGGATAGTTACCTCATCACAGAACTTGGCTTTCATGTCGACTCTATCGAGCTACATCCTGTTTTATTCACCTTAATGCATGAGGGGTATGAAAGATGCCTTAGGAGGCAGAGCAAATGGTACCTTCATCTGGGTCAATGTGAACATTTGATTGGAAAAACAATCATGCCTGATATTATTTATTTTGATCCTATGTTTGAAAAGAAAATCACATTATCACAAAAATATACTCAAGTTCTACAGCATTACTCAGTGGTGAGCCCTGAAACCACAGCCAAAACATTTGAATTCTTATACAACTATTGCAAGACCCATGGTCTTAGGCTAATCCTGAAACAGCCACAAAAATCCAAAACCACATTTCCTAAAGCACACCATCAACTTAAAACCAGCAAGACCTGTGAATGCTGGGTCTACCAATTTTAGCGAACACTATCGGCCATTGCCTCTTGAGTTTTCTGTTGATAAAGAACATTCAAACGGAAAACGGAAAACAGCCAAACCATGGTCAAAACAATGACAATGATCCCTAAAAATGGAGCAATAGAATGTTGTGTACTGGCTGGAAAAATGGTGAATAACCCAATTTGAATTAACCCACCTGCTGACTTCCCTAAACGCGCACCTACTCCGTCCGCAGCTGCTTTACCACTCACCCTCAAATCATCCTCAAGCGGAATAAATGACATTTCTTTAGTAGGATCAAAAAATGAATATTTTGCACTTTTAGACAAAAGAACACCAATGCCACCAAACCAAGATGCAAATAAGACAGGGTCCATAAATACCGCAGCAATAAAGGCACTTAAACTTTGATCAAACAAGATATATGAAAAAAAGACCACACCAGTAATGCCCAAGCAAATTGGGGTAATTAATGCACAGGCTCTCCAACCATAGCGGCTAATGATCCCTTTGCTGATATACACAAAAATAATGGATGCAATCGCAAGCGCTCGCTGATAATTAGCCATGAATCCAAGCCACAGCTGCTCAGTGGCATAAATGGTTCTAACTTCAGCCTTCCAAGTTTGCTCAACAAGATTTGTAATGATCCCATACGATAAAAGCAAAATAGCAATATACATCACATATTCTGACCTTAAAAGATGTTTCATGCTGTCTTTAAAACCCATTTTAACTTTTTTCTTACGAACAATCACATCAGCTCGAAATTGCTCTTTTGTTAGCACTGAGCGATTAAGCCATCGAAATATAAAAAGCATCATGATGCCTGTCACCAATGTCATTTGAGAAGCCTCGGAGACCAATCGATCAGTAGAAAGTTTTGATAAATGCTCTGTAAAGAAAGACAATGAAAAATTCGCAATATTCCCACAAAGTACAAAAAGTGGGTAAAAACGTCTTGCCTCATGTGGGCCACAGTTATCATTTGCAAATTGCCAAAAAAGCACCGATAAACAAAATGACCCCCACAGCTCAGCAAACGCATAATAAAATGCATACACCCATTTGCCAATAATTGGAATCACAAAACGAAACACAGGATAAGAATCTTGCATTGAATTTATAACTTCCTGAGTCAGATGCAAATTGTTCATGTTTGGGTATAAAATCTGCCAGAAAATCATGAAAAACGCCAAAAAGAAGATCACTACAAAATAGTAAGTACGTTCAAAAGTACTTGAGCCTCTAATTTTGATATACAGCAAGCTGCCTAAAATTGACATTGGCAATACCAATCCTGCCTTGATATAAGCCAGCGTTTCACCACTTGTATTTGGGACAACAAAAGCATCCTTGATGGTTCGAAGCATGGTGAAATTATAAATTGTTAAGAAAATAATCGCCGCCATTGGTAAGAACTTAGGCAACTCCCAATTCATGATTGGGAAAAGTGCTTTCCGCAAACGCCCCATATTCGAAATTTGGTGAAGATCTTTTTGGCTATCAGCTTGCATACACACCCTTACGTGTTATTCAGGCCCCATTGTACTAAGAACAAAATGAATAATCAAAGCATTTATGATTGCCCAACCAAATCGGCATTATTTTCAATCCAGCTGCGACGCTCACTGACATTTTTCTTTGCTAACAACCGATCCAAAACCCCAACTGCTAGCTGCTCATCCGGCATAGAAATCTGTACTAACTTTCGCCCGCCAGGCTTAATGGTTGTTTCACGAAGCTGTTCCGGACTCATCTCTCCCAGCCCCTTGAACCTCATAACATTCGCTTTTTTGCCGGCATATTCATTTAATACCCGATCTCGCTCAGCGTCTGAGGACACGTAAAAAACCTGCTTATTAATATCAATTCGATAAAGTGGCGGCATTGCAACATATAAATGTCCTTCGCGAACCAGTCGAGGAAAATGCTTTAGAAATAAAGCGCACAGTAAAGTTGCAATATGTAAACCGTCTGAATCCGCATCTGCCAAAATACAAATTTTCCCATACCGAAGACCTTGAAGGGAATCAACTCCTGGCACCAAACCAATCGCCACAGAAATATCATTGATTTCCTGAGAATTCAAAATTTCTACCGAATCTACTTCCCAAGTATTTAAAATTTTCCCCCGCAAGGGTAATATTGCCTGATTGATTCGGTCACGCGCCTGACGAACCGTTCCCTTAGCTGAATCACCCTCTACCAAAAATATTTCAGTCTCATCAAGATTCTTACTGCTACAATCAATCAGCTTACCTGGTAACTGGGGACCAGAAACCACTCGTTTACGTTCAATCAGCTTTGATTTTCGCATTCTTAAACGTGCATTCTCAATTATAGACTCAACCAACAATCCAGCTGACTCAACATTTTTATTCAACCAAAGTACCATATGGCTTTTTACACAGGCCTGCACCCATTGTTGTGCTTGTGCTGTAATCAATTTTTGTTTTGTTTGACCTACAAAATGTGCTTCTTGTAATTTTAATGATAAAATAAATCCCAGGTTTAAACACACATCATCAGCCTTAAGGCGCAATCCCTTAGGCATTAAATCACGAAGCTCCACAAACTCTCTAATCGCATCATAAAGACCAACACGAAGACCATTAACATGAGTCCCTCCCTGAGGCGTTGGAATCAAATTCACATAACTACTTTGAGGAAGCTCACCATGCTCACCCCATATTAATGCCCATTGAGCAAAAGCACCCTCTCCCTCAAAATGTGATCCAATCACCTCATCAACTATCAATTGACGATCTTTAACTTGATTTAACAAAAAATCGTTCATGCCAGATTGATAACACCAGGTTTTCTCAATCTTTCGAATCTCATCTTTAAAATTAACTGCAAGACCAGGACACAACATCGCTTTGGCATGTAAGTTCTGAATAATCTGAGAGGTATCAAAATGCACCTCATCAAAATACCTAGCATCCGGCCAGAAACGCAGAAATGTTCCCCTTTGCTTCAAGAAATTAGGTTTAAGCTCAGCTTTAGAAACACAAGCGCCCTCATGGAAATTGAATTCAACACAAATGCCCTGCCGCTGTACAATCACTTGAACACGACTGGATAAAGCATTCACGACTGACACTCCCACACCATGCAGCCCGCCAGAAAAAGCATAATTGTCACGATTGAATTTAGCGCCGCTGTGTAACTTTGTCAGAATTAACTCAACTCCAGAGATCCCATAATCAGGATGATCATCAATGGGCATTCCTCGACCATCATCTTGAACCGAAAAAGAGCCGTCCTCATAAACACATATATCCATTTTTGAAGCAAATCCAGCCAAAGCCTCATCAACAGAATTATCAATCACCTCACCAGCAATATGATTTGGATTACAAGGGTCTGTATACATCCCTGGACGTTTTCTTACCGGATCCAGACCGTCCAGTACTTCAATTGATTGTGCCGAGTAATTTGTCATCGTTTGTGCTAAAACCTACTATATTTTGCTTTCCAAACTCATCATATCATAGGAGATAGACTTTACAAAATAAAACCCAGGACCTTGACCGCTTATTGATATGATCGATATACTATCGTCAGGCAAGGAGTTAATATTATGGATCAGGTTAAATTCAAGCGATATCAGCATTTGTCAGCCCTGCTCCCTATCGGCCTATTCTTAATGGTTATTAACGCATTTTTTCCCCTGGTTTTTTTTGAATTTGAGCTTAGCATTTGGATAATACCCCCCTGCGTCACGATTGGTTTCATGGCATACTTAATTTGGTTCTATCATGCTTATAAAGACATGTATCATAAAACAGCCAATCCACTCTTTTACCCAAGTATTGCAACATTAATCGCCCATCTTCCCATTTTGAGCTTTATTTGCATGCCCATCACTTATAAAGAAATTTGGTTTCATCTCAACAATGGCAAGCTGAGCTTTCAAAATCGACTATTTATTGCTTGGTTATATCTTAATGCAATCATTCTAACGATTCTAACTTACCAGGAAGCAGCATTTACCATCTCATTTTGGATAATAACCTGGCTCATTAACTACAGTGCTCTATATTTTCTCAATAGAGAATTAACAAATCAGGAGTCAGGATCTGCTCATGTTTAATGTTTTATTTTACTTTTTAACCAGCAGCTACATCCTAGCTGCTAATCTTAATTCGCTTTGGCAGGCAGTAATGTCAAATTCCTATGAATACCAGTCTACTGAAGTTAACCTTGAAAATGCAGAAATTGACAACCTTAAGGCCTACAGCGCAGCCCTGCCCAATGCCTCTATTACACCTTCAGAGAATAAAATTGAGATGTCTCTTAATTTTTCACCCGCAACATTCTCCGCATTACAGGCCGCAAATCACACCCTGCGTGAGAAAAAATACGACACTCAAAACAATCAGCTTGTCATTCTGCACGACACCATTCATCGATATTTCTCATTGGTTAGCCTGGCCAAGCAACGCAAGTCTTTAAAATTTGAAATCTCCAACAATGATAAATATCTCAAAAAAGCCAAGGCAGAATTTGAGGAAGGATTAATCACAAAGGCCACATTGGCATTATGGCAAACACGACTGAATCAAGCTCAGATTAATCTACTTACTTTAGATGCAAAAATTGCAGATGCACAAAAAGAAATCGCAGTTGAAACAGGCCTGCATCTTGATAAAATATCAGTATTTTCAAACAAGAGGCCAATTAAACTCACCAGTAAAAAAAACAAGGACCTGCCTGATTATATCAAATCAAGTATCAGCAAAGTTAATGCGGCTGATGCCACGGAAATGGCCACGTACCTTAAAGCAGTTATTCCCGATTTTACACTCGCTTTGTCCAAATCAAGCAATGAACCCAATAAAGTAAAACCCAGCTATTCCTTTAGTTTAAATCTATCTCCGACTCTTAATGGAATGTCTTCAGGGCAGGCACATCGGATTGCAAAATTAAATGCTCTTAAAAAACAACGTGAAAATACATTCAGAATTAAATCATTAAAGCAAAAAAGCAACCTGCTTTCAAAACAGATTTTAGCTGCAAAATCAAGTTATCTTAGTGCCTTGGATCGTTTTCAGGCCAGCCTAGCAGACCTTAAAGAAGGCAAAATCACAGAAGTGACTTTTAGCGATAGCATTACAGATGTATCCAAACAACGCACAGCCCTTATTATTGCTGAAACAGACCTTTTAAAAAATCACGTATCCCTGCTCTATGAGTATGGACAGCTCAATGCAAATACGATTGCCCAAATTAGCGCGCTGCTAATTAACGAGGAAATCTTATCATGACCCATTTTAATGAAATCCATATCGTATTAACCCAACTGAAAGAATGTTGGATTAACAATAACTGGAGCGCTTTGAGTAAACTATATAGTTCGAATGCTCAACTGGTTTGCTCTGAAGTCAATGCGCCACATCAAGGCACTGATCAAATTATTAAATTTTATCAGAACCTATTTAAACAAAATTCACCAACGCAAATAACGACTTTAAAAATCAATGAAAGTCAGCTATCAGAAGAATTAACGTTGATTTACTTTAATATCCAGGCACAATTTAAGGCCAAAAATTTCAAAACCATCCACATGAGCCTACTGCTACAAAAAAAGCTGAATCAAGCAAAGATTGTTATGCATCACATGTCCTTCCAAAAAGTACCTGAACTTACTTATCAGATGATTGATAGTGCTTGCGTTTAATATCATCCCAATAACTTAGGCTCAAGGCCAGTAAAACTATAAATAACACAACCATGTAACCAATTACCCATGAGCCAATCTTTTCACGCTCCAGTGATGAAGGATCACTGGCATAAGCCAAATAATTCACCATGTCATTTACATAATCATCAAACTGCTCTCCAGTCATAGCCCCTTGTGTTTCAAGCTCTAATAACTCTGACCAGCGCTTTTCTCCACGAATATGCTGAAGATCTGATAAGGGCACCATTAAAACCTGCTGCCCTTGAATACCCACAAATGGGTTGGGCATTTTTGTATTATGCCACACCAAATTATTAAATCCTGTTGAATGCCCCGCATCCAAATAAAATGATCGCAAGAACGTATAAACCCAATCAGCAGATCGGCGTTTTACCACAAGTGATAAATCAGGAGGAGGATTACCTCCCCAGGCAAATTCATCCCAAACTGGCATTAGTTTTGGCACAATACCTGCCTCCTGACTAATCTCATCAAAACGCATGTATTTCATGCTATGGCAAGTTAAGCACTGGGCTTTAAAGTGAACCGCCCCTCTTAAAACAGTGGCCCGATCTTTTATATCAATCGGGGCCTTATCAGGTTTTACAAAGGATTGTTCAATTGCATTAACATAGGTGACTGTCCCACCCAAAATAACAGTTAAAATCAGACCTTTCATCTCACATCCTTACCCGATCAGGTGGGGAGCTATGTCTATCATTACGCGATATGTATGGCAAAGAAATAAAATAACCAAAAAATATTACTGCTGAAATACGTGCCAAAATAATGTAAACAGGACTTGGAGGCAGCAACCCAAGGGCCATCAATGATAAAAATGATATCACCAATAAGGCCAAGCTAACTCTTGATCTTACCCCTTTATACCTCATTGATCTAACGGGCGAACGATCTAGCCAAGGCAAAAAGGCAAAAGAAATGATAGCGCTGATCATCGCCAATGCCCCCAGCAACTGATTGGGTACTGCTCTTAAAATCGCATAATATGGTGCTAAATACCAAGAGGGCTTGATTTCAGGAGGAGTTACCAACGGATTTGCTGGAATAAAATTTTCTTTCTCTAAAAATAACCCGTCCATGGTGGGGTTGTAAAAAACAATGGTAAAAAAAATGATTAAAAAAGCCGCAGCAGCCACCAAATCTTTAATCGTAAAATAAGGATGAAAAGGCACACCATCTTTAGGAATTCCATCTGCACCTTTGTTGTCCTTTATCTCAATGCCATCTGGATTGTTTGAGCCCACCGTGTGTAATGCAACTAAATGCAAAAAAACCATGGCCAAAAGAATCATCGGGAATGCCACAACATGAAATGCAAAAAATCGCTGTAAAGTCACTTCCGATACGACATAGTCACCTTGAATTAAATGCATAATTGGCTCCCCAATAAATGGTATGGCTCCAAAAATATTCATGATCACTTTTGCTGCCCAATAAGACATCTGGCCCCATGGCAAAACATAACCTGTATAGGCCTCTGCCATTGCCAAAATCAAAAGCAATACACCACTTAACCATAATAGCTCTCGTGGTCTTTGATAAGAACCGTACATCAATGCACGATAAAGGTGAAAATAAAGAATCACAAAAAAAGAAGAAGCACCCACTGCATGCACATACCGCAAAAGCCAGCCATAAGGCACTTCTCGCATCATAAATTCGATAGAATCAAACGCTGTCTTTGCCGTAGGCTCATAATACATCAGCAACCAAATGCCAGAGATTATCTGAATTGACAGGCATAGTATTGCCAAAGATCCGAAAAAATACCAGAAATTCAAATTTTTAGGAGCATAATACTGTCTTAGATGCTGATCAAAAAAATCACTAATTGGTAATCGACTGTTGATCCATTGATTAAATGACATAAGCCCTCCTATGCTTCATGTGCACCAATAACCAGCAATTGGTCATTTTTAAAATAATATGGCGGCACTTCTAAATTTGTGGGTGCTGGCACCCCTTTATAAACACGCCCAGCTAAATCAAATTTAGAGCCATGGCAGCTACAAAAAAAACCACCGTCCCAATCTTCATCAATCGCTTTTGGCTCCGGCCGAAACGTCGGGGCACACCCCAAATGCGTACAGAGCCCCACCAGCACCAAAATATCTGGCCGCAATGATCGGTAAGGATTCTTAGCATATTCAGGTTGTTGTTCAATCTGAGAATTAGGATCACTTAAATTTGGATTAATTTTATTTAAAGCCGTCACTTGTTCCATTGTGCGTCTGATAACCCAAATTGGCTTCCCCCGCCAAAGTACCGTGCGTTGATCACCTGGCTTTAAGCCACTTAAATCAAACTCAACCGGCAAAGACGACATTGCTGCCTCTCGACCTGGCTTCAAATATTGGACCAGGGGAATAGCAGCCCCACATACAGCGATAGCCCCAAGCGCCTGAGAGGTCCGAGTTAAAAAAGCACGCTTTTTAAGATCAACTGATTCATTGCCCATAGCCATCCTTAGTATCAGCATTTTTTATCCTATCACGGTTTTTTAGAAAGTAAAAGCTTGTAAAAAACCAAAAAATCAAACCAATATGTATAATAATTAACACATCTGACAAAAAGGATATCATGCGGATTATTATCTTAGGTGCTAACTTATTGACAACATTGCTTGTTGATAAACTAAGCAAATCAAATCACCTGATCACTGTCATTGACAGTCAGCTCACAGATCTAAATAAGTTAAGTGAGGACTATGAAATTAAAATCATCCACGCACATCCCTCCTACCCAGACTCACTGAGAAAAGCAAACGCAGAAGAAGCAGATGCGATTATTGCGATCACACCAAACGACGAGCTGAACATGATTGCTTGTCAAGTTGCTCACTCTATTTTTAAAGTGCCTCTGAAAATTGCTCGAATATCCAGCTCTCACTATGTGGTTAGAAAAGAACTTTTCGGAAACAATGATCTACCCATTGATGTTTTTATCAATCCAGAAAAAATCATCGCGCGATCACTGAAATGCTTGATTATGGCTCCTGGCGCACAAAGAGCTTATGATCTTTGTAACGGGCAGCTCAAAGCCATTGAATATGCCTCATTTTCACAAGAACACCTAACCCTGGACAATCAGCATCAAATCTTTAATCCAGCCAACTCAAATATCGCCATCTTTCCCTCCATCCATAATGATGATTATTTCAGCCTAATTTTTCCAGAAGCAGCTAAAATCAAAAAAATCATTATTGGCGGTGCCAATGAAACCACTGGCCAATTAATTGAAGCCATCGGCGACATAGCACACATTACTGTGATAGAACCATCCCATGAAAAATGCCTAATCATGGCTAAAAAACACCCTAACATCACCATCATTTGTGAAGAATTTTCTAATCATCAAATTTTACTACAAGAAAACATCAACCGATCTGACTGGTTTCTTGCACTCAGTGATGATGATGAAAATAATTTAATCGCTGCAATCAGCGCAAAAAAACTTGGTTGCAAAAAAAGTCTGTCCTTGACTTATCGCTTACATTACCTAACGATCATCGAGCCTAATCAGGTCGACATTCTACTCTCACCGCAATCATTAGTGCTCCAAAGCATCTATGCACGACTTTTTAATCAAAATTATGTTAGAACCTATGATTTTAATCAGGGCACCTTGATTTGCATTCGAGTCACTGATAATACCAAGGTTCCAAACATCGATCCTGATTATATTTTCCGCCATCACCAACTCACCTCATTTAAAGTAGATAATCGCGTCTTTAAAGGCGACTATTTACTTTATTTCACCACCATAGACACCTACCAGCTTGAGTGGATAAAGGAAATTACTATCTCCAATGAAACCAGTCAGTACTGATTGTGTTCAATACTTAACTGTGATAAATTTCCCATATGAAAAATATCCGAAATTTCTCAATTATTGCTCACATCGACCATGGAAAATCGACCATTTCTGATCGTCTTATTGAAAAATGCCAAGGCATTGATGCAAGAGAAATGAAAGATCGTATCTTAGATGCTATGGATTTAGAAAGAGAGCGTGGGATTACCATCAAGGCCCAATCAGTCACACTGAGCTATCAAGCCAAAGACAAACAAACCTATCAATTAAACTTTATTGACACCCCAGGGCACGTTGACTTTGCTTATGAAGTCTCTCGCTCACTATCAGCATGCGAAGGTGCATTACTTGTTGTGGACTGCGCGCAAGGGGTTGAGGCACAAACTGTTGCAGTTTGCTATGCTGCCTTTGAAAATAATCTACATATCTTACCGGTTCTCAATAAGATTGATTTACCTCAAGCTGACCCCAAGCGAATTAAAACAGAAATCGAAGAAATTATTGGAATTGATACCTCAGAAAGTGTTGCGGTCAGCGGAAAAACAGGATTTGGGATTGACGATCTAATTGAATCCCTTATTAAAAACATCCCACCCCCTGAAGGGGATCCAGATGGGCCTTTGCAAGCACTCATTATTGATTCATGGTTTGATAACTACCTTGGTGTTGTATCTTTAATCCGAATCGTTAATGGTACATTGCGAATAAAAGATCAAGTTCAAATCTGGTCAACAGGTGTCAAATATGAAACTTTACAAATTGGCATTTTCACCCCTAAACAAGTTGAGCAAACCCAGCTTTCTGCGGGCCAGGTTGGTTTTCTAGTCGCAGGCATCAAAGACGTCAGTGGCGCCCCTGTTGGCGATACCATTACTCAAGCAAAGCGACCAGCAAAATCGGCACTGCCAGGCTTTAAAAAAAGCAAACCACAAGTTTATGCCGGCCTTTTCCCGCAAGCTGCTGATGATTATGAAGCTTTTAGAGACGCCCTGCAAAAACTGGCATTAAATGATGCATCCTTATTTTTCGAACCTGAGAACTCTGACGCCCTTGGACATGGTTTCCGCTGTGGCTTTCTGGGATTACTTCATATGGAAATTGTCCAAGAGCGCCTGGAAAGAGAATATGACCTTGATCTGATCACCACTGCCCCTAGCGTAATCTACAAAGTCATCGCCAAAGATGGTGAAGAACGTTATATCGGCAACCCAAGCCAAATGCCCGACATTAACACCATTCAATCACTTTATGAGCCGATTGCTGATGTTAATATTTTAACCCCCAGCGAATATCTGGGAAATATTCTGACCCTTTGTATTGAAAGGAGAGGAGCTCAAAAAGATATGCGCTATCATGGCAATCAAGTAGCTCTGCATTTTGAAATCCCTTTGAGTGAGGTTGTACTTGACTTTTTTGACCGTCTCAAATCTTTAAGTCGCGGATATGCATCTCTTGATTATCATTTCAAGCACTTCCAGATCGCCTCTCTTTCAAAATTAGACATTTTAATCAATGGTGACAAAGTTGACGCGCTGGCCACTATTGTTCATAAAGACAGGGCATATCCTCTGGGAAGGGTGCTGGCCAAGAAACTAAAAGAGCTCATCCCTAAACAAATGTTTGCTGTTGCCATCCAGGCAGCTATCGGCAGTAATGTCATTGCTCGTGAAACGGTATCTGCCATGCGAAAAGATGTGACCGCCAAATGCTATGGCGGCGATATTACCCGCAAGAAAAAATTGCTTGAAAAGCAAAAAGCAGGTAAGAAACGCATGAAACAAATTGGCAAAGTTCATATCCCTCAAAATGCCTTTTTGGCCGTTCTGAAAGTCAATGATAAATAATGGAGAAAACAATGCTGGCAAGTCACATAGGAATTTTTACACTGATGGGGAGCTTTTTGCTGCTGACTGTAGGGTACCTTAGCTCGTCTAAGCCCAGCTCTAAAAACATGACAGAACCGACAATCTATTTTGGCGCCCTGCTTTGTGGCTTTAGCATTTTTTACTTTCTAGGGGCCCTTGCAACCGTCATTATTATCATGCCAATTTCTTTATATAGCGTGGCTAAGCATTATAGCAATGAAAGCAAAACCATTCTGCAAAAAGCAATATATGACACATCAAAAGAATTTCTGATGCTTATCAGCCTGCTATTGATAATTGGCACTTTCTCCACAGAAATGCGAACGATCTTTAATTTCATTATGCTCAATCCAATACTTACTGTGGCTGTGACTGGATTGCTTGGCAGTATTAATATCAGCCTAAAATTACTTGGCACCGAATTTCATCAAAAACGGCTCAACAAAGCCTTTTATGTCCTACTGCTAATCACATACATCAATTTATTCAACGTCGAATCTTTGTTTGTAATCATTACCGCTATCTCAGGAATCGTCAGATTCAATCGGTTTCTGCAAAAGACCCTGGCCAATAGTGTCATTAAAGAGTTTTCAAACCAATACTTTATTCCCCTGTTTATAATTGCCATGGTGCGCTTCTTTATCATCCAGCCCTACCAGGTCCCAACTGGCTCACTTGAGCCCACTGTTATGCCAGGTGACTTCTTACTGGTTAATCAATATGCTTACGGCCTAAGACTACCAATGACCCAAACTGAAATTTTACCGATTGGAAAACCCAAGCGTGGAGACATCGCTGTTTTCCAAAGCCCGGTTGGTGAAGAAAAATTGGTTAAACGTGTTATTGGTCTGCCTGGTGATCATCTGGTTTATAAAAATAAACAACTCATCATTAATGGCATTCCTGTTTCACAAGAGGCCACTGCAGACCAGAACGCCTCATCTGCTCAAATGCGCTTAACTGAATATTTGCCTGGTAAAACACACGACATTCTCATCATTCCCAACAGGGCTAATGAATCCATTGACCTATCGATTCCTGAAAATCATTATTTCATGATGGGGGATAATCGAGATAGCAGTGGTGATTCTCGAATCTTTGGTCCTGTGGATGCAAAATACCTGATTGGAAAAGCCTTCTTCATTTGGATGAACTGGAATCCTCAAAATGGTGAAATCGACTCAGAAAGAATTGGAAAGTCGCTTTAAGAAGTAAAAATGGAACTGCAAATGGTCAAGTACGAAATTCTGGCAAGAAAACTCAACTATCAATTTGCTAACCCCTCCCTACTCACCATTGCATGTACCCATAAAAGCGCTGGAATAAAGGACAATGAACGTCTGGAGTTTCTAGGAGACGCTGTGTTAGGCTGTACGATCAGTCAAATGTTATTTGAGCGCTACCCTGACGCATCTGAAGGCGATCTAAGCCTCATGAAAAGCCACTTGGTGTCTAAAAAGTCTTTATCTATTGTTGCCGAGCAAATCCAGCTTGAACATCATATACTATTTAACCGGAAAAAAACCCAAAAGAGCCCAGCTGTAATTGCTAACTCATTGGAGGCAGTTTTCGGTGCTATTTTCATTGACAGCAATATGCATCAGGCCAGCCAAGTTATTCTAAATCTTTACCAACCATTGCTTGAAAACATTGCCATCGGGTCTCTCAAAAACCCAAAAAATGAATTGCAAGAAAAATTACAAAAAAATCGACATGAGCTGCCAACTTATGAAATTAAGTGCTTATCTGGCGATGAACACAACCTGCACTTTGTTGCAACCTGTATTCTTAAAAGCCACAACTTGCTCACAGAGGGATTTGGAAAATCGAAAAAAGCCGCAGAAGAAGATGCGGCTAGAAAAATGATTAACCAACTGAATGAGCACACAGCGTGATTGAATTTAGCGGAATCATTACCATTTTTGGCAAGCCAAATGTTGGCAAATCATCATTGGTGAATGCTTTATCAAAGCAGCAGCTCTCAGCTGTCAATGCAAAAGCACAAACCACAATTAAAGCACTCAAAGCCCATGTCTATTTTGACAATTATCAATTAATTTTTATTGATACACCTGGAATCCAAAGTAAAAAATCCCCATTCTCTCACCGAAGTGCCAATCGGATAGCATCCCGAGAGCTGCATGATTCTGATATCAACTTAATGGTCATTGATGCAACACATTGGCAACAAGAAGATGATACAATCATCCAAAATATTCCAGTGGCTAACAAGAAACAAATTCTAGTGCTCAATAAGTGTGACTTAATCAACGATACTCAAAAGCAGACCCTGATCAATAAAGCAACCCATTTAAAACAATTTGATTTTATTATCCCCCTATCTGCAAAAAAAAATATTAACCTTGAAACCCTAAAAAGTTTATTAAAAACATTGTGCCCAAAACGACCTTGGGTAAAACTTACCGAAATTGGCACCCATGAACAATTTGAAAAAGACATTGAAGACTGTATGCGTGGCGCCATGTTAAAACTGATGAATCAAGAGCTGCCATATCTTACCAAAATACATGTCAAGTCAATCCAAACTATCAAAGACCGACAACATGTTGATGTTGAGATCATCACCGACCGTGATTCGAGAAAAAAGATGTTAATTGGGAAAAACGGTGATATGATCAAAAATATTGGAATACAATCAAGGCTATCCCTTGAATCAAGATGGAAAAAATCCGTGTACCTTAAAACCCATGTCCTAGTTCAAAATACATGAAAAAATTATTTTATAATTCCGGGCTTATTTTTCTTATCTCACTTTTGTCATATCAAATCATTGTTTTCATTGAAAGCAGCATTTCATCAACTATCGGCCCTAATGAATTTGGCCAATACAAATTTCTAATTCGTTTTATCCATGGCTGCAGTCATGTTTTTTTACTTGGCCAGGACTATGCCTTATTTTACTTTCTTTCCAAATACCTAAAAAGCAACCAGACAGAGCATTATTATGGATATTTTAAATGGGTGTTTAGTGCTTTGATCAAGCGATCTTTTTTATTCATTCTGGTATTCTTTTGGATGTACTATCAGAAATATGTTACCCTTGATATGACCATCGGAAGTGCAATTGTTCCAATTATTTGCATCGATACAATTCTTAACAAATATCTTTTATTTCACAAAGCCTATCTGCGATCTTTTATCCCCAGAGCTATTTTACAATCAAGCAGCTTCACACTGTTTATACTGATACTATTATACAATCAAAAAACCCTGACTACTGAAACCATTATTATGGCTTATGGCGCCTCCTTTATAACCTGCTGCATCGCATATTATGTGCTTTCACTGCCTTTTTATTTGTATAATCAAAGCCCCAAATACACTGAAAAATCCGAATGGATTAGCCATGGTCTGCATTTTTCTATTTCGACTTTTGTCATCACCCAGAGTCGATCCATTATCTTTTTCATGGTAAATTATTATGCACTGTGGGCACCAACATCTGGGAATGCATTATCAGAAAGCACTCTAGGATATCTTGGGACTATCACCACCATCACCTTTTCATACCACCTATACACCAAAAGTATCGAGATTTACCTAAAACCCATTATCACACGCCACCTGGAATCTGGGCGCCTCATCGAACTTCAGCAAGAAATTATCAACGCAAATCGTATCCGCTATCTCATCGTATGGACAATCACTCTGGGCATTTGCATCTTCCCTGAAAAATACCTGCTAAATTGGGGTGATAACAATCAATATATGAAAATTATCCCCGAATTAATGACCTGTGCAGTACTCTATCATATTTACACATTATGCCAACCTGCATTAGACTTTATGATTTTTGGAGGACATCAAAAATTAGCCTCACGTTTGCTGCAAATTAAATTTCTAGGCATCTGTGTCCTGGCCTATGTCCTTATCCCAAGCTATGGATTGATTGGTGCAGTTATTGCTGACTGTTTACCCGCTGCACTCAGCGCACTGGCCGCTGCACTCTGGGTACAAAAACATGGCATAATCAGACCACTGGCACTCATGTGATGCAGCAATTTTATATATTAAGAAAGCAGCCTTTTAGAGAAAAAAATTCTCTTTTTACCTTATTGACACAAGATGACCACATCATTAAGGTGATCGGATCCGACCAAACAAAAATCAAATGTCAAATCATTCAGTCTTTCCAGAGATTAGAGGCCCATATTAAAATCGGCCCTAACGCATCATTGCATACAATGAGAAAACCAGAACATTTAAGCAGCTTTCATTTCATAGGCCCGCATGTATTTGCAGGCATGTACCTCAACGAGCTCATTATCAAACTCAGTGATACCGGTATTCAATCAGCTGGATTATTTGATTTGTATCAACAATCATTAACTGATCTATCTTCCAGCAAACCCCTAGCTCCGACCATCCGAAAATTTGAAATAAAATGGCTTGCATTGCAGGGATATGGTATTGATCTTACATTTCCAGACAGCACCCCTCTTTCTGTCTTAAATGGCCAATGGAATTATAATGCCCATAGTCCTTTTTGTATTAAAGATATTAAAAATATCTTACAAGACAATGCATCAAGCACCACCTGCAAAAATATTCGCACACTGCTCCATCAAATGATTGCTGCTTTAATACCACAGCAACCATTAAACACCTTAAAATGGCTGCAATCAGTATATTGCTAAAAAAGCCTACTTATGTAACAATCACATTTATGATTCTACCACTATTAATACTTACCCCCATTTTTTCATTTGCATCCCTTGTCATTCACAATGAAACAGAGAGTGAAGTTAATGTGATCATTGAAAACAACTGCAATCCGCTTGAAGCAGTGAATGCAGAACGTCCAATTGAAAAACATGACATATTAAGCATCAATATAGAACCTGAGATTACCAAGCTCTGCCTGTTATTGAAAAATGCTCATAACCACTTATTGTCGGATAAAATTACCAACCCTAACCAGTGTAATATTAGTCTATCTGAAACAACAACACATGAACTTGAGTTACAATTACAACAGGGCTGTCATCAAGAATCAGAGCACACAGAGTAAAATTTTATTGCTATAATTCCCATATAATTGAGGAAATGATATGCAATACCAAAACATCATAGAGTTACTAAATGATGCGCAGAAAAAATATGCTAATCTGCCCGCTTTTACCAGCATGGGCCAGTCACTAACATACACTGAGCTTCTGCATCTATCTCAAAGTTTTGGTGGATTCTTACAATCAAAACTGAAGCTTAAACCTCAAGAAAAGATCGCCATCATGCTACCAAATTGTCTTCAGCACCCAATTGCAGTTTATGGCAGTTTAATGGCAAGACTTTGTATTGTAAATGTCAACCCCCTGTACACCCCAGATGAACTTCACCATCAACTAGAAGATAGCCAGGCTACCACAATTATTGTACTTGAAAACATGGCTCATGTGGTTGAAAAAGCAAAGAAAGGCACTAAAATCAAGCATATCATCGTTACAAGAATTGGGGACATGCATGGCCATATCAAAGGCGCTCTGCTCAATTTTGCAGTCAAATACTTAAAAAAAATGGTTCCCCCTCACCAACTTAAATTCATCGCTTTTAAATCCATTTTCAATAAAAAGCATGCCCTCATAAAAAATGACATTCTACCCACAGACCTGGCGTTTCTTCAATACACCGGTGGAACCACAGGCCGTTCGAAAGGCGCAATGTTAACCCACAGCAACATTTGCGCAAATATCCATCAAGCGCAAGCGATTGTGCCAGAAAAACTTTATCAAGCCAATACTACCATTTTAACAGCTCTTCCTCTCTATCATATTTTTGCTTTGATGGTTTCTTTCATTACATTATCCTATGGTGGTAAAAACCTACTTATCATTAATGCGAAAGATATTAATTCGCTGATTACTGCCTTTAAGTCTGAACCAATACACGGGCTTCCTGTTGTAAACACCCTTATGGTTCACCTACTGCATCACCCAGAATTCAATGGCATAAACTTTCAACATTTACGGGCCACCATTTCAGGTGGAATGAGCACACAAACCGCTATCGCAAAACAATGGCAAAAAGTTACAGGCTGCGTGGTAAATGAAGGCTACGGACTATCTGAAACATCTCCCATCATTGCATTATCGAATAATCACAACTCCTTTTCAGGTAACGTTGGACAGGCTGCGCCTTTAACTGAAATTAGAATTGCTGACCCAAATGATCATGCTCTGGATCCTGACTGCCCAGGAGAAATACAAGTGAGGGGACCTCAGGTAATGCAGGGCTATTGGAATGTTAGCACAGAATCAAAAGAGCACCCATTTACAAAAGATGGTTGGTTTAAAACAGGTGATATTGGTAGCTTAAGTGCAACTGGGCATCTGACTATCTTAGATCGGCTCAAGGACATGATCATTGTCAGCGGCTTTAATGTTTATCCAAATGAAGTAGAAAATGTTCTGGTTCAACACCCGAAAATCACTGAATGCGGTGTCGTTGCTGTAAAAGATGAGAATGGAGATGAAATCGTTAAAGCTTTCATCGTAAACCCAGATCATGACCTTAGCGCTGAAGATGTTCGAAAATATTGTTACCAATATTTAACCCATTATAAGGTGCCTAAAATTATAGAGTTTATTGACGAGCTACCTAAATCAGCTGTAGGAAAGGTATTAAGAAGAAAGTTAAAAACGGCAGCATAACTTATCGCTATTTCACAGCCAACAAACCTTTGGCCATTTCCATGCCTTGATGATGATCCCCACTCATAAAATAAAGCCGACCCATCACTTTAACTCCAACAATCTCCTCAACCCAAGACAGCCAACGATTTGCCAACTGGATTTGCTCATCAACCCGATAGGCCAATAAACCAAGTTCTCCATATAAATGGACGTGGCATGTGGTTTGTAAATTCTCAAGCAAATAATCAACAGCTTTTTTAGGGTCTTGAGAAAATTGCTGTTTATAATCCAAAAATATAATTTGATCTTTGCTCAATACCGATTTCCCATAAGGCCACAATGTGTAAAAACGATTGTCTCGTCGTTCAATCGATAGCTCGATTGCGCGATATAGTACCTTACAGAACTGAGCATCACCTTTAATTAACCGCCAATCATTTAAAGCCTGTTCTACAATATCAATATATTGCACCGCAAGCTCTTTCTCAGCTTCATTTAAAATCTGACACAGCAGCAATAATAACGCAGCCGATGTTTGACTTTTCAACTGTTGCCGCAAGATACTGACCGCCATAACCGCTTGCCTTTGATGCCAATATAACCTGGCACGAATACCTGCAGCTACTTCATGACCAATCAATCGCCGATTTAATAAATCCAAAATTTTTGCATCCGATAACTGCATCTGACCTGCTGAGCTCAAAAATAAAGCAAAAAACAAATCATAAATCAGCTCATGACCACGAATGTCAATGAATTTGGAAAACTTCTTGATTGCCTGATCATTCTTGCCCAAAATCCATGCTTCTATTGAATTTCTAACCAATTTATCCGCAATGACTTCATGATACCTGGCTTTATAATGCTCTGCTTTTTTAAAGAAAGTCATGCCCAATAATATAACACGAACCAGCAGATATATAGCCAATACAAGGCCAGATAAAAGCATATATGAAGAGGCCGCTTCAAAAACATACACCTGATCAAAAAGGAAAATTTCCATGTGCACCAAGGGCGGATGCATACTAACGTAATAATAACCCGCATAAATTAGCAGCCCCATCAATACATGCAGCGCACCAACTAACATCTGATTTGTTTCCTTAACTTATCAATCATCTCAGCATTTTTCTTCACAAACATCCATCCTTTACTCAGTAAGTACTGCCTGATTCGTTCAGACTTTACCCACAGCTGAACGGAGCGATTATATTTTAACCACCGATTGAGCGCAACTGCCTGCTGCATACTCTCCAAACAAACATCTCTCACAAAACCTGACTGAACCGCACCCAATAAATCAGGATGCTCATGCCAAGGCTCTATATCGTATATCTCAATCGACTCTACACAAAATTTATCAAAAACTTGGGCATTTACCACCGTTCTCCCTCGATACCAAATCCCCTTGCCAGATACATGAGAAAGCTCATTTATTATACCACCAACTCCCAGTTCAGAATTTTGACGAATATCCACAAGAGGGCAGTTGCTTTTAAGCACACGGGCACAACTTGGGCCTGATACCAAACAAATTGCCTTAAAAAATACAGGCCACTGACTGGAGACGATACTGGCCGCATGTAATGAGGTAAAAATAAAAAAATCAGCTTTGCGAACAAGGGGGGTCTGCATTATCCGATCCGCATACGGCAAACACAAAATTGTTTGCGTGGAACAATCATACCTTTGTGGGGAAAGAAGCCATGAAGAAAACAAAACAACAGCCATCTTCAGCTCCCCATTTTTCTTACCATTATACTATACTAATTTCGGAGGCTTATATGCAAATAAATCCAATTCATTTTATGCAGGATATTCCACCT